>Ga0208128_1000019_pt1 | contig 61776 bp, 52 predicted proteins | sample ETNtaG_35_FD_185758 | JGI IMG/M metagenome (GOLD analysis project Ga0208128, IMG submission 185758) | Marine microbial and viral communities from oxygen minimum zone, Eastern Pacific Ocean - ETNP201306PF51B (SPAdes) (version 2) | ecosystem: Environmental > Aquatic > Marine > Oceanic ... | reverse complement strand
AGGACAAAACGCACCAAATAGCGCGCGGAAGGATTCTGCGCCAATGACCCGGAAAATCTCAAAACAGAGCTAAATGGCTGGGGGACCAGGATTCGAACCTGGGTTGGCGGAGTCAGAGTCCGCAGTCCTACCGCTAGACGATCCCCCAGTGAACTGGAACGGTAACGTCGTTCATTGAAAATTAGGCCGAACAGTGTCGTTATTGTACCGCAGCGCTGAATTCCATTGTTTGGCCACCCGTCATTTAAACCTCTAAACGTGACCGCGTTATATCACACTAGGTGAGAAAAACATTCACCGGCACTTCAACTGAAACGGAAGACATAAATTGCAAAACTAGGGCGATTGTCAAAAATAACTCTTCTGAAGCAAGCTAGGCAGCCAGAGGGCAAGTGTAGGAAAGAGCAACACGATAATGAGTACCACCGTATCCGAGCAGCAGAACGGAAAAGACCCTCGTATGACCTGGGTGACCGGCAATCCCGTAACCCCACTGACTGCAAACAGATTCAGACCTACCGGCGGAATTACACTACCAATTTCTATCGCAAGCGCCGTGAGAATGCCCAGATGAATGGGGTCAATGCCCAGTGATAAAGCCACTGGAAAAAATATCGGTACAGTCAACACCAATATTGCTACACCGGTTAGGAACATCGACAACACCAGTAAGGTACCCATCAGCACAAAAAGAAAGCCGATTGGAGATAGACCGAGCGAGTTGACCCAGTCTGCGATATCCTGCGGCCATCCCATATTGGCGAGGAAAAACTGAAACACACCGACACATCCCAACAGAAAAAATACGATTGCGGTGAGGTTCATCGTTCGTATCGTGGTTGGGATCAACTCGAACAGAAATGCTTTACCCTTGGCTATGAGCCCATAAACGAGTGCGTAGCCAGCCGCCGCAGCACCCGCTTCCGTTGGGGTAAACACCCCGCCATACAACCCCCCTAGAACAACCACTGGCATCAACAGAGCAGGCCAGGCCTCCAAAAACGTACGCCCTACTGCTCTGACTTCGAACTTTCCCCGTGGGAGTTTAATCAGCAGCGAAACGCCGACGATTATGAAAGCATCACTTAAAGCAAGCATGATCCCCGGGATTACGCCTGCAAAAAACAAAGAAACGATGGACTCCTCCGTAATTACACCAAACAGTATCAGGGTAATGCTTGGCGGAATCAGCAGCGCGATACCCCCAGCAGATGCAATCACACCGGCTGCCATCCATTTCGGGTAACCCCGCTTTATTAATTCTGGATAAGCAATAACGCTCATTGCAGCAGCCATCGCCGTAGATGAACCCGAAATAGCACCAAAAAGAACGGCTGCAATTAACGTGGCGTAGGCAAACCCGCCAGGCACCCAACCAATTAGTGCATCGGCGAACTTGAACAGTCCGCCCACCAAGCCAGTTCGTTCCATCAGGAAACCGGCATAGATAAAAAACGGTATCGCGATCAGTGTGTATTTGCTGATGAAACTAAAGAAAGCCTTGAACAACGTCGAATAGGTCAGAAACGGGTCGACACTGACTATCAATGCTGTCGCACCGGCCAACGCGATACCGATCGGCACCCCAACAATCAAAAGGGCGAATAATGAACTACCCAGCATCCACATCTAACTTGCTCCTGTTTGTCTACGACACAAATTAAACATTGTTAGATGTCGGTGGTCTGCTTGGCAGTCGCGTCCAGGTAGTCACCTTTCCAGAACGAAACAATATCTTCAACCGTTTGAATGAATGCGACCAGACCCATCAATCCGAAACCAATCATCAATACCGCCTGAAACGGCCAAAGATCAAAGATCAGACTCTGAGTTTTTCTGTGCATGAAGATCGATCGGGCAATAGTCGGCCAGGCAGTTACGGCTAATGATGAACAAAAGAGACATATCGATAAAGAAACGAGAACATTTAGCATTGCCACTGTTTTATAAAACTTTTTTGCGGTGAGTGCCTGTACCGCCGCACTCATTACCAGATGGCCGCGTTTCATCTGCGTGACAGCAAAAAATAGAGCAACTGCGGCCACCGTTGAATAGATAACTGCATCCTGGCCCCACTCATAGACAACGCCAAAAATATATCGCCGAACAATCTCCAGCAAAGCAAATAACGTTGTTCCCAAAAGGATTATTGCTGACAGCCTAGCCAGTATCTCGATTAAGAAAGACTTAACAAGGTTTGACAGTATGAGTACTGGAGACACAGGTAACGTCCTAAGATTTGGTTAACCGCGACAAGTCGAGCGGACTCTCGACACCTGAAAAACACGCCTGACTACGACATGGGTAGAGGCAAGCGGGGGGGGGTGACGCGACCGTCATCCCCCCCTATTTTTAGGCTAGAGCCTCTTCTTGAGCTTCTTTTTGAATTTTCCGAAAACTTCAGTGAACTGTGAGCAATCTGTCTGTTCAAGTGGATCCGATCCCAGGGGGTTTGCACTTACGGCAGCAGCAGCCTCTGCGGCAAACTTGTCTACCCACTGGTTGGCATCGTCAGGTGTTGATCCTTTGATCCAGTTTGCTGTGGCATCACCCGCACCGGATTTAATGACATTGGCCTCATCCGAATTCATGACATAAATGCCGGGTTGTGAACGATCGGTAACCTGATACTTCTCGACGAGTCTTCGGTCGTTACAGAAATTCACTTTCTTCTGATAGGGAAGAAAGTCATTAACGACGGTATCTTCAATCACTTCCCTCTGTGCATCGCTCAGGCCACGCCACCACTTGCCACTCGCACCAATCCAGTAATAGTCACCAACGATTCCGTTAATACCAGCCACGGTGAAATAAGGCGCCTGATCTTTGGTCGCATTAAATCCGCCCAGACTAGTGAGCAATCCATCGATCACACCAGTTTGCAGTGCTGGCGGCACATCACCAAAAGCCATGGTCGTTGGGTTTGCACCCAGTGCCTTCAATAATGCATTTTCAGCAGGCCCCATACTGCGTATCTTTTTCCCGGCAAAATCCTTGGGCTCTAGCATTCGACTCTCTACCGCGCCTGCCCCCATATACATGCTCAAGTGACCACTGCCAAAAATCTTTATGTCATGAACTTCAGAAAATCGCTTGGTCAACATAGCGTAGGTGTCAAAGCTGTCCAGCGCATTGATCGCACCCGGGGTCGTCAGCAACTGTGGGCCGACGACTAGGTTCATATAAGGATCCAGACTCGAAGTCTTACCAAACTGACCGGTCATCATTTCCAGATTGCCTTCAGTCATAGCTTCCGTACCCTGCGGCACGTTATACAAAGACTTCGCCCAGTAAATTTGCACCTTGCTACCAGGCACCTTCGCCTCTAGCTGTTCAGCAAAATACAGTTCGGCTATTCCTGCAGGATGCGGGGGACCCGAATGATCCGATGCCCATCTCATCTTGATCGGCTCTACAGACCATGCCTGTCCCGAAAACAATAGTCCACCGGTACAAACCAGCAGACCTACTGCCGTTACGTTTAGAAAATGTCTTATACCTTTCATGGTTTCCTCCTGATTTTTCTGATTGCGTATTAAAGAATGTCTGAAGCAATTCTCTCTCCCAACGAAATCACCAAGACATGAACGCAGTATATAAGTCTCAACTCCCTATATCTAGTAAGTTGTTAGCTAAGACTTTACACCCCTCGACCGATAATTCTGCTGCCAAAGCTACAGAATTAATCGATAAAACATCCACGAAATCGCCCCAACTGCCTTATTGGATGACTCACCAATCGGGCGTAAGAAATTGACCGAAACTATATCGCTCGACTCAGTACAGCTAGACCCGTACCTTAGAGAGAATCTCGGCCGGTACACGCTCGATATAGGCACCGGCGCCCGGATCCGGGCGAGGTGGATCGGGTATTGGTTGGAGGACAATGTATTCAAACTCTATACCTTGGTCAGACGCGATCTGGATCAGTTCAGTCAGTTGTTCACCGATAGCTGACGCTCCGCCAAGCAGACAAAACGCCCGCGCATGTTCATCGGATAGGAAATTAACACAGCGCCCACTCGCTTCCAGGTCTGGAGCATGATGGAAATCAGGCCACACCTGGCCACCCGATTTAAACTCATTCGGGTGCGCGCCCTCCCAATCTAGTCCCAGATGATCCAGAAGCATTGGCGAGTATTCATAGTACCCCGCCGCCATCGACTTACCCATGAGGAGCGCAACATCCTGATCATCCACAAAGACCGTATGAAACACAGCCCCTAATCGGATGTTGCGAGGGTTCCTGCCTGCCCGCTTGGCACCCGCTCTGATCCGCTCCACCGACATCTGAATATTGCGCAGATGCGTGCCCACGCGGATAAATACACCATCTGCACAGGCACCCGCCATTTCCAGCGTTTTCGGTCCACCGGCAGCAACCCAGACCGGCACTTGTGCCGGGAAAGGCAAAACAGCAGGCTTAGCCGCACCCACTTCGACCTCGTCACCAGCCAGTAACGATTTCATCAGCACAACGCTGGTCTCGAGTTCCCTGATGCGGGCAGGTTTTAACCCGGCCAGGCGTACCGCAGTATCACCGATGCCGCACCCTAATACCGTGCGCCCAGGCGCTAACTCGCCTATGGTCGCAATACTGGATGCTGTGACCGTGGGATGCCGGTTAACAGGATTAACCAGTAAGGTACCGATGTCGATCTTGTAAGTCGATTGCGCAGCAGCGGCGAGAAGGACATAGGTATCACGCCGCCTAAGCTGGGAATCTGGTATGAACGCAGCATCCCAGCCGCAAGCTTCAGCACGGGCCACATCCGCTGCATAGGCAGCTACAGATGAGGTGTCATGTCGGTTAAGTCCGAACTTAGGGACGCTCATAGATAAATTGTCAGTTCTACAGTGCCAGACGTGTCACAACGACCGAGACACACAATGTATCGGGTAAAGCAAATGCGCAGAAACACTACGGTTTACTGGGTTCCCCTCAGTAGCGCAGTATCAGTTCGATCAGTGAATCACCACTGTGGCGGGCCAACCGACGACTGTGCCAGGCACTGGCAAACACAAGAGCGCCAGTGAGAATAAGAAGCACAGACACCACCATCGCAAATAGCGGGGGGTACACTGCAATCAGAACTCCAGCGGCACATATCAGTATTCCAGTGAGCATAATGAACCTCCACCTGTAATCATGGCGGCTTCAATCAGCATAATCAAGTCGGGAAACAATTGCTGCTGGTAGAAAATTTGGAGCACATACGCTTCTTGCAATGCAGGTAGAAGCAAAATTCGATAAAGTGTCCAACCTTGTATCTGACTCCTTTCACCGCACCTTTTAGAGGTAACCATGCCCGTACATTTTGAGCCAGCTGAAATGAAGTCACGCCGGGACCGGGTGTCAGAGCGACTATCCGGACTTGGCCTGGATGGATTACTGATATTCAAACAGGAATCAATGTACTACCTGACTGGATACGATACGTTTGGTTTCAGCATGTTTCAGTGCCTGATCATCGATGGGAGCGGCAACACAGTACTGCTGACACGACTTCCAGATCTGCGCCAGGCTCAGTTCACCTCGGATATCCAGGACATAAAATTGTGGCACGACACAGAAGATGTTAATCCGGCTTTGGAACTGCGCGGCCTCCTGGAGGACCTTGGTTACCGGAACCAAACACTCGGCATAGAGTTCGACAGCTACGGCCTTAAGGCTCATTACTGGCGACTGCTGGAACCTCAACTCGAAGGGTTCTGTACGCTGGTAGACGCATCCACCCTGGTCGACCAGTTTAGGAGAGTCAAAAGTCCCACAGAAATCGAATACATACGCCGGGCCGCCGAACTGTCGGACGATGCCTGGGATAAAGCCGTACAACTCGCCGAGCCTGGCGCCTTTGAAGGAGATATTCTTGCCGCCATGCAAGGCACTGTATTTCGCGGCGATGGCGATTACGCCGGCAACGAATTTATCATTGGGTCCGGTCCCAGCGCGCTGCTGGTTCGCTATCATTCCGGCAAGCGAAACCTCGACGACCAGGATCAACTGACGCTGGAATGGTCAGCAGCATACCGCCGTTACCATGCAGCCATGATGCGAACACTGATTGTAGGCACTGTTCATCCCGAACATCTCAGTATGTATCAGGCCTGCAAGGATGCGCTCCTTGCCTGCGAAGCAGCAATCCAACCCGGTCGCCCTATGGGTGATGTCTATCAGGCGCATGCACAAGTCCTGGACGCCGCCGGCCTTGGCGAACACCGAATGCGCGCCTGTGGCTACGGTATGAGCGCTATATATAACCCGCTCTGGGTCGATCCGCCGATGTTTTATGAGGGCAATTCCCAGTTGATGGAAGCGGGCAATACTTTTTTTCTGCACATGATTCTTGCCAACTCAAATACCGCTCGGGCAATGACGCTAGGACACACTATTCTCATTACAGATTCCGGTTGCGAACGCCTCAGTCGATCGCCATTGGATCTGGTAGCCAAATAATTACTCAATTTACTTCAAGGCATGAGAAAACAACCCGAAGAGATGTGGAAAAGCATTGATACAACTGGCTCCTGAAATCGGGGCACCTGTAGGGAACCTTTCTGGTCAGATACAGGATTCTTTAGCGTACGGCGGGTCTCTGGGCAGGGGTGGTCATGCACCAGCACTGGCCACTCGGGGTGTTTGTAAGAGCACTGTGCTACCGACTTGATCCAGTGAGCCGAAGTGTTCTTCAACTGCTGGGAGTACTCGTTCTCCAAATAGTTCTATGGATTTCATCACTGCAGTTTGCGGCAGAGAACCAAACTGTACAAACAGGCTGATGTGGCTGGGTTCGATCGCTTCGATTTCGGCGATCAACTGGTCGGTGCACTTCGCGGGATCGCCAATCAGTGCATTGTTCTCTATCTCTTCAAGGGAAGGCTCTCCCTCGGCTGGCATTTCCCTGAGTATGGCACCGTCCAGTTGCTGGTACTTGTTGCGCATACTGGCCGCGACCCGAGCGGTGTACCGAACATTGTCCGCAGCGTGCCGGGCATCTTCGACTGACTGGGTGACGTGAAGGTTTCTCTGAATGGCAAAAGGAAGCTCCTCTCTCGGTCTGCCAATTTTCTCGTAGACGTCAGCCCAGCGGGATTTGACGCTAACGAGTGTCGATGCTGGTCTGGGCCCGGCAGTTGCAAAAGGGACGTAGCCGCTTTGCGCGATCCGTTCCATCAGCGCCGGGGAATCGGAAAGCCCGGTAATCCAAGTTTCCGGCAGATTGTTCTGTACTGGTGAAATTGAAAGAGGCGAGGCCGGAATATGGAAAAACTCACCTTGGTACTCATATTGCCCTTCACAGTAAGCCATTTCATAGATGTCCAATATCTCTGAAAACATCGGTTTCGACTGATTCAGGTCAACACCGAAACGTTCGAATTCGTATTCCTGATAACCACTGCCCAGACCAATAACCAGACGGCCGTCGCTGAGATTGTCGACCATCGCGATCTCTTCGATCATCCTCACCGGATTGTATAGCGGTGTCACGAGGCAGGCCGTGCCGAGACGGATCTTCCGGGTCAAGGGCGCGCAGTAAGCGGCCATCACAAGGGGAGACGGGCAGAGGCAGTAGTTAGAGAAATGGTGCTCGGCAAACCAGGCAATATCGAAGTCAAGTTGCTCGACGGCATGGGTCTGCTCCACGATGTCCGTAAAAACAGCCTTGTCGGGCTTGGCCGGGTCCCGCCGCGGCATGAGATGGAAAATACCGAACTTCATTTGCTTCTCGTTTTTTGGTTTTCTGGTGAAAGTCTCAATAACCCACGATGGTTTCACCACCGTTAGGGCTGATGACTTGACCGGTGATGAAATCAGCCTCTTCTGAGGCCAAGAACGCGACCGCATAAGAAATCTCCTCTGGCGTAGCCCACCGCCCAAGAGGAACCTTCTTCTCTTTCTCGCGAATTTTCTCCATTCCTTGTACTTTGATTGGCATCGGTGTTAGCACACCACCCGGCGCAACCGCATTGACATGAATATTAAAAGGGGCGAACTCCTTTGCCCATGCTTTGGTTGCGCCTAGCATCGCGGCCTTGGCGGCACAGTAGTGTGACGCGGTGTGATGTCCGTTCATTCCCCATATAGAGGAAATATTAATAATTTTCCCCTTCTTTTTCTCTTTCATGCCAGGCACTATTGTTTGCGCGCAAAGAAATGAGCCCACAACATGAATGTTCAGCATCTGGTTTAAACGATCGAGTGAAATGTCCTCAAGTTCGCAATGTTCACCAATTCCTGCGTTATTGACCAAGATACTTATCTGCCCTACTTGACTGATAGCGTCGTCTACCATCGTCTTCACAAATTCAGGTTTTGTGATATCTCCCACAAATTCGATAGCCCGCCCACCGGCCTCTCGAACAATCTCGGCGGTCTCTCTTAAACCATCTCCATTAAGATCATTAATAACTACTGCTGCCCCACGCTCCACAAACACCTTGGCATGTGTTTGACCCATGCCAGAGCCTGCACCAGTAATCAGCGCCACTTTGTTTTCAAGTTGTTTCAATCACCGCCTCCTTGTCATACCATCGTTGCCCCCCCATTGACGACTACTGTCTCACCATTTATGAAACGATTTCTTTCAGAAGCAAGAAATAGAACGACCTCAGCGATATCACATGGGTCTGCTGCACGCTGAAGCGGGTTTCTTTCGATCGCTTTTTTTAGCCAGCCCTGGCGTCGTGCCGTTTCGGTTGAAATCGGACCCGGGCTAACACCATTAACCAACACATAAGGGGCCAATTCCGCAGCGAAAGTCTTGGTCAGGCTAATTACCCCAGCTTTTGCTGCCGCATAATGTGCATTCGTAACCTTTGGAATGTATGCGTCACTGGACGCAATGTTGACAACTCTGCCAAATTTGCGTTCTAGCAAATCTTTCATAAAACATTGGGTAACAAGAAATACCGTCTTTAAATTAATCGCAATGAGCTCATCAAACTCATCTTCGGTTATATCTGAAATCGCAACTGGATTGTACTTGCCTACATTGTTGACCACCGTATCGACATTTCCACAGACCAGTAGTATTTTTTCTCGCATTTCCTCTACCTCTTTCTTCACGGTAAGGTCTGCGACGATGCCTAATATCCTGCTGCTGCTCAAACTAGATGCCTTTTTTTCAACCTCATCCGATTGATCTACCATTACAGTGAAGGCACCCCGCGCATGAAATTCTTGAGCAATGACACTGCCAAGTCCTGTAGCAGCTCCTGTTACCAGCGCCACTCGTCCTTCAAATTCGCGGGTATCTATATCTTTTGTTTCAGGTGCCATGGTCGATGAATAATTAATTTCTCAGCACTTTGCATCGCGCCTAAGAATCTCCCGCTCAATCCAGGTTCAATAGACGTTTGATCTCTTCAAAATGGCACTTAGCGGAGGCTGACCGATTCTGAAATTGGGTTGCCGTGCGCTGGGCGACCTCTGGAGTTATCTCTTGAAGCTCCTCGTTTTGCATCGAAGCAGCGAGCCACTGCGTTTCACAGGCTCTCTCCAAATAATAGAGGTCATCCAGCGCCTCAGCTACATTAGGTCCCACAACTACAACACCATGGTGAGCCATAAAAAGCACCCTCTTTTCGCCCATCGTTTCTGCCAGGCGCCTTCCTTCATTCATGTCGAAGGCGAGTCCATTAAAGGTTCGATCATAAGCACATTGATTTAGAAAACGCGCTGAATTCTGATGCACCTGCCGCAGTTCTCCCCCCTTTATTGCTGTAAGGGCGGTTGCGTACGGCATGTGTGTGTGAAGAACAACATTGGCATTCGGGTGTATCTGATGAATTGACACATGAATAGTTGGCCCGGTCCTCAGCGCCTCACCCGCTCCGTCGATTGTATTTCCGTGCTCATCGATTACCAGGAGTGAGTCCGACGTCATTCTTGACCAGTGCCGTCCACGAGGGTTAATCAAAAATCTAGGGGGAGATGACGAAATCATCACGCTAAGGTGATTGTCAACACCTTCGTGAAATCCGCAACGCTCGCACCACCGATATGCTGCCGCTAGATCTTTCCGTTCTTCCAAGAAAGAACTCATTAGATCTTTACCCTAATTTCCTTACACTGCGGCGCCTTAAGAATTCCGAGACAAGGATGATTGTCGTCATAAACAACAACATCAGTGTCGCAACTGCCGCCAGAGTAGGATTAACTCGCATTATGGCATCAACCCACATGTGTTTTGGTAAGGTGGCGAATTCGCCTCCAGTGAGATAAATCGCCATCGTGAGTTCGTCAAATGAGATAATGAACGCGAACATGAACGCAGCAATTAGCCCCCCCTTGATGATGGGAAAAGTAATAAACCATAAAGTTTTAAGTTTCCCCGCACCAAGGGTCCATGCGGCCTGATCCAGGCGCACGTCATAATTTTTTATCACAGCCATGACTGTAACAATGACATAGGGCATTGTGATCACCGTGTGGCCCAGTATCAACCCGAGGTACGTACCTATCAGGTGCAAACGCGCAAACAGATAAAAAAGCGAAACTGCCAGAATAATATGAGGCGTGATGATCGGGGAAACCAGGAAAGCAAAAATCACGCTTTTCCCAAGAAACTGTTTCCGCACCAGCATAAATGCAGCGGGAACTCCAATTAACATTGCGAAAAAACCGGCGAATAGCGCGACAAGAACTGACCGCAAAAACGCAGCGGGATAAGGAGAAGCATCGGCTAGCAATGTCTCATACCATTGCAGCGAAAAGCCTTTAGGAGGCCAGGTCAGGAATCCTTCCTCCGTAAAAGACACTGGGACGATAAAAAATGTTGGCGCAGCGAGAAAGACAATAACAATTCCCGCAACGACCCAAAGTGACCGCCGTGAATAATCCGCCCGGCTACGAGAGGGGTCTCGTTTTACAAGCTTGTCATAAAAGGCTCCGAGTCCTGCACAAATCTCCCCAAGACCATTAAGGATGCCGTTCCCAAAACGAGTACCTAGTCCGGCCTTGCGCTTCGTATCACTACTGGTGGCTTTGCCCTGGGTGCCACCTGACAGGGTCGATAAACCAAGCCAGCGATCGTAAAAAAAGAAGATCAATAAGACTGTTGCTAGCAACAGCATCGAAATCGCACCGGCAAACCCCCAATTCAGCATCGAATCAATCTGGAACATAATTAGTTGAACAATCATCGTATCCTTGGCACCCCCGAGTAGTGCTGGGGTGATAAAGAATCCTAACGACGTAACAAAAATAAGGAGGCCACCCGCCGCAACGCCAGGCAGTGATAACGGAAAATATATTCTCCAAAATGACTGACCACGGCGAGCACCCAAAGTTCCCGCTGCTTTTGCCAGATTGGTATCGATATTCTCCATGACTGCTAACATCGTAAGAACACAAAGCGGCATGAGAGCGTGAACCATTCCAATCATTACCCCAGTAAAGTTGTAGATGATCTTAATTGGGTAATCCAGGATGCCGAGTGCAATTAGTAGGTCATTGATCGCTCCTTTTCGCCCGAGCAAAACAAGCCACGCGAACGTTCGCACCAGAAAGCTGGTCCAAAATGGAAGCAATACCCAGATGATCAGAGTATTTCTCAGAGACGATCTGACGTTCGCTAGTAAATACGCTACAGGATAGCCGGCAATAATGGCGAAAACAGTCGTCCATGCTGCAACCTTAAGAGTAATGAGAAGGACCTTTGTATACAGCCCCTGGTCAAACAACCGTGAATAATGGGAGGCCGTTATATTCCCATCGACGTCAACTGCGCTAAGCCCTACCAGCAACGCAGTTGGATAAACAAACAATAGCAACAGGAAAAGCACTGCCGGATAAATCGGCCATATCCGAGTAAATCCGAGCCACTTTTCAGAAATTCTCATCAGCAAATCCTGATCAGACTGTCACAGCTGCTCAACTGCTCAACATTATTCTTGCGTCGCGTGTAGACCAACCGAAATAGACCTGATCACCCAGTTGCAATCGGTCATTCCCACTTCCCGTAAGCGTCGTAGCAACCATTTCGGATCCATCTGCGAGCCCAAGAAAATATTTTGTAAGTTGCCCCATCATAATTGTCTCTTTTAGCTTCCCTTGGGCAAGGTTATCTTCATTGGTTTCACCGGAGTGAACCCGAATATTCTCTGGCCTGATCATATAATGAGCAGTCTCGCCGTTACGTACCTCTGCGTCACAAACTCCACTAACAACGGTATCATCCACTCGTTGAATAGATGTGCCAGTCTCGGTTTGACCAATGACCTTGCCTGCGAACAAATTCGACTCTCCCAAAAAATCCGCTGCGAATATTGAATTAGGCTGAAAGTAAAGATCTGCTGGACTTCCAATCTGTTCAATTCTTCCCTCGTTCATTAGGCAGATCCTATCTGACATGACCATGGCCTCTTCTTGATCATGGGTAACGTAGATCACTGTAATGCCAAGATTGTCATGCAGATGTTTAATCTCTCGTTGCAGAGAGTCACGCAACTTCTTATCAAGCGCCCCTAGTGGCTCGTCCATCAATATGATAGAAGGCTCATAAACAAAGCAGCGAGCAAGAGCTATTCTTTGTTGTTGTCCTCCTGATAACTCAGACGCAAATCGCTCTTGCACGTCTGGCAACTGGACGGTGTTGAGTACGCGTGCAACCTGCTCATCAATAGCAGCTTTTCGCATCTTTCTCATTCTTAACGGAAATGCTATGTTCTCGTAAATCGTGAGGTGTGGGAAAAGTGCGTAATTCTGAAAAACCATGCCTAATCCGCGTTGATGAGAGGGCGTGTACGTCATCAACTCTCCGTCAATCCAGATTTCTCCTGAATCTGGATCATTCAATCCCGCTATTGCCATAAGCAATGTAGTCTTGCCAGAACCAGAAGGCCCGAGTAGTGTCAGAAATTCTCCCTCAAGCAACTCTATTGAGGTCCCCTCTAGAGCGACTACTGAGCCATATGTTTTCCGAACATCTTTGGCTTGTAGCTTGACTTGTCTTTCCATAAAAATTCCAGTGAAAAAAAAGGGGTGCGCACCATTGCAGGTGCGCACCCATTCTTAGATGCCCATTTATCGTTCTGGTTAGCCCGGTATTAGGTCAGAAGCCAGGAATTAAACCGCTCCATCAATGCATCCTTGTGCTCGCCCCAGTAAACATCGTCTGCAGCCAGCATATGAGGCAGATACTTTGGATTGGTAGGCAACACCTTTGCCCTTTCCGGATCGATGTGGTCATAAGCGCTGGGGTTACACGGCCCATACGCTACGTGTGGAGTGAATTTCGCCTGACGTTCGCCATCAGCTGCGTACTCGGCAAATACACGGCACAAATCAACATTTGGGCCGCCATTGAGAATGCACCATCCTTCAAAGGCCCACATCGCACCCTTCCACACCATCTCGACTGGAGCGCCGTCATCTATTGCGACCTGCGAGCGGCCATTCCAGGTGAATGTGAGGTCAACCTCGCCTGTCTTAAGCAACTGTGAGGTTTGTGCTCCCCCCGTCCACCAGATGTCAACGTGTGGCTTGATTCGATCAAGGCTCTTGAAAGCACGATCCGCATCTATCGGGTATACATCCTCCGCAGCAACACCGTCAGCCATCAGTGCAAATTCGAGCGTATCGTATGGGTGTTTACGCATCGCCCTGACTCCGGGAAAATTCTTGACATCCCAGAAATCAGCCCAATTCTTGGGGGGATTTTCCCCAAGAGGGGTATCGGTGCGATAACACATCAGCGTGGCATAGACGTCGTTACCTGAAATAAATTCGCCACGCATGCTCTCAGGTATCTGACTCATGTTCGGACCTGGCCCGCCTGAACCATAGATTGGAGCAAGATAACCTCCAAGTGCGACGACCTTGTGGGAAGACTTGCTCAACAGTGCACAATCCCAGGTATAGGTCTTGGTGTCGACCATCGCTTTAATCAGGCCAGTTGGCTCGTGATCGCCCTGGATACCTACGGCGGTGATGCCGGAGACTTTTTTGAAGTCATCGTAAAAGGCTGCAGCAAATCCTGGGGTAAATGGACCACCCGGATCTCGGCAGACAATTTTACGATCTGACGCTGAACGAACGATGGCAGGGAAAGTCATTGCAGCCGCGCCGGCTGCAGTGCCTTTTAGGAAAGTTCGACGACCATCACTCGATGGCGTCGATACTGTTGGTCGAAACTTAATCATGGTGTCCTCCGTTATGCTTGGTAAGCAACTATCATTCCTCGTGTAAGGCAATGTCTATTTCTGTATATACCTCATTGATAAAGACATATCAGAAGGCTGAAGGTTAGGTCAATGGCGATAATCATGTCAATGATCAATCAGGCTGCAAGGCCTTTCCCCGAAGATGCCAAAAATGCTGAATAACTCGGTGCAAAGGCTGATATACCTGAATAGATCACCTATGGGCCCACCAATACCTTGGCATATACAATTGGCAAGATAAACGATGAAGTCATCACAGTACTACCGTCGTCGCCGGGAAAGGCCGCTGTTCGATTGGTGCATGAAATAGGAAAAGCTTGCCTGGCTGCACGATTGAAGCCTGCGACTTCACTTCCTCACTGAAGTCGTTCGAAAAGCTGGGTGCAATAGTCTATGGTTACAGTCCGGACTCAATTGAAAGCCATCAGAAGTTCATCAAGAAATTCAAACTCACAATTGGCTTGCTCTCAGACCCAACCCATAAGATGATGGAAAAATACAATGCTTGGGGCGAGAAGAATATGTATGGAAAGATTTCTGAAGGCGTCATCCGTTCAACAGTACTGATTGATCCTGAAGGTAAAGTGGCCAAACACTGGAAACGTGTCAAGGCGAAGGATCACGCGGAATACGTACGCAAAGTACTTGCAGAATTCGCTGACCCCTGACACCAATCAACGCCTCCAGACAAATAATAGTTGCGTGACAGCATCAACTGTTAGCGACTGCCTGCGCAAACGACGCCAGATCGGCAAACACTGCATCAACCTCCGGTAATTCCGAAATTACTGACGTAGCTCCCCAGTCGCCTCCAGTAGAAAGACCCTGCCGATCGATCCAAACACAGTCCATACCCAGCATTTTTGCGGGCTGAATATCATGATAAAGGCTCTGGGCCACATGCAGTATTCGCTCGCGTGGAATACCCTGCTCAGCTAAAAGTTGTGTAAACAGAAACTCGAAATTTCCAACATCCGGCTTGTAGGTGCCGATCTTCTCGGCCGTATAAATCGCATCGAATTCAACAGCCAAATGCTCATTAGACGCTGCGAAACCAGCATCATCAACATTCGAAAGAATAGCCAGCTTAAATCGTTTCTTCAGCTCGGCCAGAGCTTCGATGCTGTCTGGAAATGCAGGCCACTCACCGACGGATGTTCCAAATGACTTATCTAGTTCTTCGTTCGTTACATGATCGTGCTTCAATGCGAACCGATTATGAATGATTTCTAGAACTTCTGGGTACGGCATACCAGGATGATCGGACTGAATCTCGTTTTCGAATTCTGCAAAGTTCGTCAGAACCTGATTTTGATCAATCTGTAGTTGTGGGTTTTCTACCAACAACGGCTGGAAAGCCAGCCATATCCCGCTCTCCCAATCGATTAGGGTTCCGTAGCAATCGAAACTCAACGCATCATAGTTATCATAATTCAATGGCATCTGATTCAGTTCCTTCGGGTGACTCGCATTAGTTGACGACAATGCCGCACGCCTCTACGGTTTCAATACCTGAAAACCTGAAAGCCCAGGCTGCCAAACGGATCACTTTGAAGCGTTGAATGCTCCAGATACTATCCTGAGCTCGCCAGGGTACTCGCAGCCGCTTCAACGGCGCCGTTTCCGTGAGGAAAATCAAGTGCCTTGAACGCAGCATCAATCGTTGCCAGAGCACCGAGCAACATCGGGGGGTTTAAGTGGCCCATATGGCCGATCCGGAACACGGATCGGCCATCCATATATTCCGGCAAGTCGAAACCAAGCCCTAATCCAAGCACCAGGCCCGCTTCGGTTTCACACCACTGGCGCATAAGAGCCATATCATGACCATCAGCTCGAATGGTTGTCACCGCGTTCGATCGATACGCTTCTTCGCTGATATTACACTGCAACGGACCTGCAACGCCCCAGGCGGACACCGCAGCCCACACTGCCCGCGCCAACGCGGCATGACGCAACCAGACCGTGTCGTACCCTTCGTCATTGATCATATCCAGTGCTGCCCGTTGTGCGAATAGAAGATGGGTTGGCGCAGTGCCACAGAATCGTTGATAAAACACCTCTGGTCTGATTCTTGGCGCCCAGTCCCAGTAAGGCGAGCGTTTGTCTATTTTCTGCGAAGCCACCTCAGCGCGATGATTAAAGATCAGGTAACCCAGACCCGGCGGAGTCATCAAGCCTTTCTGACAGGCCGTCACGGTGACATCGATTCCCCAGGCATCCATCTCATATCGGTCACAACCGAATGATGCGATCGCGTCCACTACAAATAGTGCCGGATGCCCTGCATCATCAATCGCACGACGGATCGCCGGTAGATCGTTAAGAACTGAGCTGGCCGTATCAGTGTGTACACCCAATACGGCTTTGATCCTGTGGGTATTGTCCGCCAATAGTTGCTCCCGAACTTGATCAGCATCAATCGGGTCATGGCGGCCAAAATCAAGCTCTATAACATCTACTCCCATCACCCGCGCGAGATTTGCCCAACCGCTGCCGAAAGTGCCACTATTCAAAAACAACACCCGGTCGCCGGGTTCGAACAGGTTACTGATTGCCGCCTCCCAGACACCATGTCCATTGCAGATATACAGTGCTGTATGGCCTTGGGTACCTGCAAAAGCAGCCAGATCGGAGAGGATACTGTCAGTTGTTTCGATCAGTTCCCCTTCATAGATATTCGGCGCTGCCTGATGCATCGCATTTAGAACGCGGTCGGGCATGACCGACGGTCCCGGCGTCATAAATAAGTCACGCCCCGAGGACAGTGATACTGTCATCATCGCTGTTCGGCTCCTTGGGTCAGTTCTGAACTCTGACGGAAAGTTATTTCAGATAGTTACAGTCGGCTGGGTACTTAACGAATCATAACATCGCACTGAACAAAAGTTATCTCCGCTCTGCTGAACCATACACTTTGGGTTGATCGGGTAGGCCACGGGGTCCACCCGGGTCTGCTGGAGTCGGCCAGTAGTTCAGAGGAATGTCACCGGAATCGGCTTTGCGGGTTAAAGCGCTTTTGGGTGATTCGATCTCGCGAGCCTTGGCAAGCGCTGCCTTACGGTCTACCACCTGACTTTCCAGGTTATTGGGCACAGGCATCATACTGGCGAGATAGTAGGCGATCTTCTGCTTTGTCGGATCTACTTCATGCCCCAGACTCAACTCACGCTGGTTCACTCCCTTAACCGGATCGACACAGACATTATTGACTACCTCGAGGTCAAACCACCACTTCTTTGCCGGGTTACGAGCACCATTGCCGAGCCAGTCATCTATTTTTACTGCCAGCGGCACCAGCGCTGGTTTCAGAAACCTAGCATGAATACCACACCAACTAGCGACCCGGTCCACAAATGAGCCTTCACAGGTAACAACCTTATTCAACGGACAGGTTTTCATACACCTTCCGCAGGCTGATCCCCGAGCGTTCGTCAGTCGGTAGCGCGCACAACGCTCGACATCCGGTTTCCAAATTTCGTAGCCATTGAACATGACTTTCTGACCCCAGGAAATTGCATCACATGGACATTCGCGTGCACATTTCGTGCACCGACTGCAAAAATATTGGAGACCGAAATCAATCGGTTGATCGACCTCGAGCGGCATGTTTGTGGTCATAACCACGGTCTTCAATCGCGGGCCCACAAATGGATTCAACACTAACTCGCCAATACGAGACAACTCTCCCAAACCAGCGAGCAACATCAACGGTATATGCAATACCTCGCTGTCTACATTGGTTTGAGCACGTGCGCTAAACCCCAGTCTGCGAAGCATTTCAGCCATCACGCCGGCGATCTCTGCTCCACGCAAGTAAGCGCGCATAGACTGCGTTCCTGATATCCAGTCATCACCCGACGCACCTTCCATCGTGTCGAACTCCTGATCGATCAGCATAACTACTGCATATCGGTGTGATTTATCTATGGATGTGCCATCGGCATCGTGGGAGTACCATGCATAGTCAGGTATTTCGCAGATTCCGGAGACGTTTGCACCCAAAAGATACGACAGCGACTTAAGTGCCCGCGCGTTGTCTGAGGGATCGGAATAAGTACCCGGCGACGTACCTTGTTCTGTCGGCTCTCCACCCTGAAGAGGAACCATGGATCGCATCGACGGCATCATGCCAGCCGTATGGGGCTGCTTGAATGCAAAACGGTGTCTCTCCTGCTGTGCTTTTTTACCCAAGTCGCCCCGAAGTGCCCGATCAAAAAATGCGGCTCGCTTGGAAACCCGCGGCACTTCGTCATCGAGAATCAAAGTAGTGGGTCGGTCGACCCGCTTGACTGTCTCCATCGGATAATCACCCAGATGTGTCGCCCGTCGTCTGCGTCGTTTACGTTCACGGCCTGACACCGCGCCATTGCGTCCCAACCAGTACCTGAGGTTTCTCGCATTGGCCGCACTGCCAGCAAGTGGTAGATCGGGCTCCAACGTGTAATCAGTTGTCACGACGGCCAATGAAAATCCCTGCTCGATAAATGGGTTGACTAATGTATCCCCGGACCGGACGGTCAAACCGGCAAGTACTGATAGCTTCACCGGATCAACACGGCCTGAACCCACCACGTGGGGAAAGGCTGACCAGCCGAGCTGGCAGATATGCCCGGCCAAACAGACAGCAATACTTCCGACCCGACAATCGGCCGTGTCAGCAATGGCCGGCTCGATCCAGTCTCGCGCCGGGTTACCCAACTCTGGAAGGCGCCCGTGCTCAAGCAATAGAACGACGGCATAATCATGCGCCAGAGATTCAGTTTCGTCAGCCCAGGCGCTGGTCGGCATGCGACAGATACCGACCTGGGAGACATTCATAAAATAGCTGTACCCCTTAACATCAGTGGTTCGTCTCTGCGGATTTTCTGGAACAGGTGCCTTTGCAGCTGCTGGCTTGGTCAGTGCATTTTGTACAAAAATATCCAGGTACTCTCGAACCACTTCAGCCAATACACTGCCCGGGGGGTTTAGAAACTCGGGTGCTGGTACCACCGCCTGTTCGTTCTCCTGCATAGCAATACGTGGATCCCGCGCAAGCGTCTCAAGTGGATAAGGCCCCCAGTGGTAGGACCGGTTTCGCGAGGGCATACGAAAGATCATCTAGCGATCATACCCCGTTTTGGGAGTGCCCAGGCTGGGCCTGGACTCGGGGAATTAAACTCGAAATCTGCACAGCTAGACCAGCGATACACTGCCAGAGACCCGGAAACTGGGGCTAGTGCAACTGGAGCGCTAACAACTGAAGGAATAAACAATTCCGGGAAAGCAGGTTTACTGAGCGGTCGACCTGGCCGAAGCCTTATCGTTTGGTCAGCGTTTGGAGTACTGCGGGCGTTTTCTAGCTTTGTGCAATCCGACTTTCTTACGCTCGACTTTACGTGAGTCTCGGGTTACAAACCCAGCTTTACGCAGTGCAGGTCGAAGCATTTCATCATACTGAAGCAAAGCCCGTGTAATACCATGGCGGATCGCACCCGCTTGACCGGTATTACCGCCGCCGGACACATTGACCTTGATATCCACCTTACCCAGCATGTCGGCGACTTCAAGCGGCTGGCGGATAACCATCCGGGCGGTTTCACGTCCGAAGTACTGATCCAGAGGCCGTCGGTTAACTACGATGTCTCCACTGCCCCGGCTTAGAAATACTCGCGCGGTAGATGATTTTCGTCTGCCGGTTCCGTAGTAAAATTGTTCGCCTGTTGCCATCTTTGTGTCTCTGTTATTGCTCTTTATTAAGCTCTAAATTTCCAGTGCCTTTGGCTGCTGTGCCTGATGAGCATGGTCGGGACCGGCATAGACACGCAGCTTCCGAAACATTGCCCTTCCCAGGGAGTTCTTGGGAAGCATCCCTTTCACGGCTCGTTCGATCACCCGCTCTGGGTTGTTTTCAAGCTCGTCTGACAACACCGTTTCCTTAATTCCACCGGGATAACCGCTGTGGCGATAGTACTTTTTCTGGTTAATCTTATCACCAGTGACCCGAATCTTTGCGGCGTTCACAATGACGATATGGTCGCCAGTATCTACGTGAGGGGTATATTCGGGCTTGTGTTTGCCACGTAGCCGTGTTGCGATCTCGGTCGCCAATCTACCGAGCACTTTGTCGGTCGCATCGACCAGATACCAGTCTTGAACAACGGTTTCAGGTCTTGCTGTGAATGTGCCCATCGTTAATCATAAATAAAGATAAAATCGAGGCGCGGATGTTACAAGATGGCGCCCGGCGAAACAACTCCCTGGCGCCGAAAGGGCTGGGCCAAGAGGAAAAAAAAGCACAGCTGCAAGCGCTGTGCTGAAACCACCAAAGGAGGATGGAGGAGATTTTCCGTTCGCGATCTTTTTGAGTTGGTCCTTGCCCTACCTGCCGGTTTTCGTTCGTCTGGTTGGCCTGATCGTTAAACGTTAAGTTACTTACTTAGTTGTATTATTATTAACTAATACTCTAAATTATGCAACCCCCTGAGGTTATTCTTCCTATTCTTACTTTTTTAGTTTAATTTCAATCATTTAACTGCATTGCTGAATCGACCAGCTCGATCCAGTGCCGCACCGGTACCGTCGATTGTGCAGCCAGGTGTACCAGACACCCAACATTGGCCGTCGCGATGACACTCGGCCCATCTGCCTGAAGTGCAGAGAGTTTGTTTTTACGCAGGCGCTTGGCAATCGCCGATTGAAGAATCGAATAGCTCCCGGCTGAGCCACAACACAGATGAGCGTTCTCGACCGTGGCCTGTTCAAAACCCAGGCGAGACAAGATTTCTTCGATCGAACCGTTGATTCCCTGACCGTGCTGCAGTGTACAGGGAGTCTGAACCGCAACCCTCACACCGCGACCCGCCAGAGACGCAGTCATGGGCTCTCTGAGCAATATTTCCGTCAGGTCCCATGTTACGGAAGAAACCCGCTTGGCTTTTTCGGCATACTCGGAATCATCGGCCAGTACCTGGCCGTACTCTTTTACCGTCACGCCGCACCCGCTCGCGGTCATCACGATGCATTCGGCACCGGATTCCAACAAAGGCCACCAGGCATCGATATTACGTCGCATGGTCTGATGGGCTCTGTCTTCGATTGACAAGTGGAGCGGCAGAGCGCCGCAACAGCCAACTTCTGATGCACTAATCAAACTGATCCCAAGACGGTCCAGAACCCTGGCCGCGGCAGCATTTATATTCGGGCTGAGCGTGGGTTGTGCACAACCCTCTAGCACAATCATCTGCCTTGACCTGCTTGTAGTTGGTATTTCACCGGCCGCATAACGAATGGGGATATAGCGAGCTACCTTTTCAGGACACAACCTGCGAACTGATCGGCCCAATCCAAGCAACACGGAAAAGAGCCTGCTGGTCAAAAACCAGGCCAACAACCGACGACCCAGCCGACGCCCAATTGACCTTGGTACTGTCTTTTCTGCCACCTGGCGCCCTATTTCAAGCAGGCGGCCGTACTCCACGCCTGACGGGCAGGTCGTCTCACATGATCGGCAAGTCAGGCACCGGTCAAGATGCAGCAAAGTGGATTTTGAACAAGCCGTCCCTTCCAGCATCGACTTGATCAGGTAAATCCGCCCCCTAGGTCCATCCAGTTCGTTGCCGAGTAGTTGGTAAGTCGGACAGGTGGCTGTACAGAATCCACAATGGACACAGCGCCCGAGAATTTCCTGCGCTTCACGGCCAGCCGGAATGTCGGAGACAAATGCAGCAAGCTTGGTCTGCATGGTACTAAATATCTGGATACAGTCGTCCGGGATTCAAAATACCGTCCGGATCGAAGGTCCGTTTCAATCGTACATTCAATTCGTGTAGTGCCCGCGGATTTGGATGAAAGACACTGCCCGAGCGGTCACCACCACGAAACAGTGTTGCATGACCGCCGAGCGCCTCAACAGAAGCTCGAATCAGATCCGGCGATAGTTCGCTTTGGAGCCACCGCAATGCACCGCCCCATTCAACAAATGTTTCTCCCGCAAGATCTAAAGATCCGGCGACACTCGGTACGGATAACCGCCAAAGCGGCTTATCCGACAGAAAGTATGGGTGACTATGGTCACGCAATTTTGACCAAATACTGTCACCATCTGATGCCTGTGAACCGCCGAGGACATCTACCGCCGCAGAGACGCCCTCGACCGACCCTGACAATCGAAGACTGAGGACACCCTGGTAATAACAGGCACCTGTCAACGGCAGCGGCCTGCCAGACACTTCATTCATTTTCTTTAATGCCTGTTGTTCAGTGAGTTCGTAATACAAAGTCTTTTCGGTTTCCGGTAACGGATGCACTCCGATTGACACGTCAAGTATCACACCGAGTGTCCCCATAGCACCCGTAGTCAAGCGCGACACATCATAGCCGGCGACATTTTTCATGACCTGACCACCAAATCGAAGCTGTTCACCCCGCCCATTGATCAATCCAACACCCAACACGAAATCCCGGACAGCACCGCGGTATGGCCGACTGGGGCCGGACAATCCGCAAGCCACAGTCCCGCCAATGGTTGCCAACGAACCAAATAGCGGGGGCTCAAAAGGCAGCATCTGCCGCTCACGCCTCAGTACCTCGGTTAGTTCAGAAAGCCGCGTCCCAGCTCGGACAGTGACGACAAGTTCGGTTGGATCATAAGCGGTGATTCCTGTGTGGTCGCCGACCGCCAGAACCTCGCCCTCAGGTTCCCGGCCGTAGAACAGCTTGCTCGATCCGCCGACAATCTGTAGCGAACGTTTGACCGACGCAGCCGCGCTGATGGACTCGGCCAGCCCAGCTGTTCTATCGTTCATCTGAATCATTTTCAGAAACGGTCTATATCCGGGAAAGGGATACGCCCGTCATGAACATGCATCGCCTTGAACTCACGACAGCGTGCCAATGTTGGCACGGCCTTGCCTGGGTTGAGTAATCCACGGGGATCAAACGCCGCCTTCACACCATGAAAGTGCTCGATCTCACTGGGTTCGAACTGTACGCACATCTGATCGATTTTCTCTAAACCGACACCATGTTCTCCAGTTATTGTCCCCCCGACTTCTATACACAACTCTAGGATCTTTCCACCAAGCGCTTCTGTCCGCTCAAATTCGCCCGGTTGCGCCCCATCGTAAAGAATCAGTGGGTGCAAGTTACCGTCTCCCGCGTGAAACACATTCGCGACTCGCAAACCATAGGTACTTGATAGTTCGGTTATTCCAGCAAGCACACGGCCCAGTTGCTGGCGAGGAATCGTGCCATCAATACAATAATAGTCAGGAGATATTCGACCAACCGCAGGAAATGCGTTCTTGCGGCCCGACCAGAAACGCTGCCGTTCCTCCTCTGTAGCTGAAACCTGAATTTTAGTCGCACCCTCAATCTCGAAAACAGACCTCGTCAGTTCAATCTGTCTGGCTACCTCGGCTTCAGTGCCATCAACCTCACAAATCAAGATTGCAGCAGCATCACGTGGGTAGCCCGCTTCAGAGAAATCTTCAGCTGCCCGAATAGCCGGGTTGTCCATCATCTCCAGCCCGGCCGGTATAACGCCCGCGGCGATCAATTTTGAAACGCTACTTGCCGCCTTTTCGACATCGTCAAATCCAGCCAAAACCGTTTTGGCGGAAACCGGAATCGGCAGCAGACGCACGGTAATCGCTGTGACCACACCGAGCATTCCTTCAGAACCGGTCATCAACGCTAACAGATCGTATCCGGGTGAATCCAGCGCTTCACTACCCACTGTTATCTTTTCACCATCAATCAACACGACATCGAGACGGATGATATTGTGAACCGTCAAACCATACTTAAGGCAATGCACCCCTCCAGCATTTTCAGCAACATTGCCGCCGATCGTGCAGGCAATCTGTGATGAAGGGTCCGGCGCATAGTAAAGCCCGTACGGTGCAGCCGCTTCCGAGATTGCAAGATTGCGGACACCGGGTTCAACCCGCGCTGTCCGGCCAACCGGATCGACGTCGATAATGCGACTGAACCGGGCCATGCTCAGCAGTAGTGCGTCGCGCCTGGGGGTTGCACCGCCCGACAGTCCGGTACCGGCGCCGCGCGCGATCACAGGCACCCCTTGGGTATCACACAGGGAGAGAATTTGTTCGACCTGATCAAGCCGATCCGGCATCGCAACAGCCAAGGGCAGTTCACGATAGCCGGTCAGCCCATCACATTCATAGGGCCTTCGTTCTTCGTCACTGACCAGCAAGCCGTCAGCGGGCAGAATATCCCGCAGGGCTCGGAAGAAGCGGGGGCCCTGACCTTTATTAGAGGTCGCGTTACCCACTTTCATAGGCGTGGACAAACATGGCCCAGAGTATGCCACAGGGACGGAATCATGATTGTTTGGGCCCGATTTTGGTCAGACCCATCACCCATCCCTGGGTATTGTGGAATGTGGTTCTATCACGCCTCAAACCAGCTTAATTTGTTGAGCCAGGTACGTGATCCAAAAAGTTGTTGAATAAAATCTGTGACACATTTCGGAACTTGGCAAACAGCGGTTCAGCTTGCGCCTGCATACGCTCCAGTGAGCCGGGGCCCGATGTTTGGTCCAGCGCCTCGGAATATGCCGGGAGCTGGCCCCAGTCAGGGATAGTCGACTCCTGAAGTTCTACATGAAATTGAATACCCCAGGCATTGTCACCGACTCGCATCGCCTGGCAACTACAGGCTTCGGAACTGGCGAGTACGCGGGCCCCTTCCGGCGGCGTATTAACTTCGACCGAATGCCACTGCAGACACTGAATATGCGGCTCGATACCTGCAAACAGAGGATCTGCACGTCCATCGGCCGTTAGCTCAACCCCAAGAATCCCGATCTCCGGCACAGCTTGCAGGGAACAAACGCCACCCAGTGCATCGGCCAGCAACTGGTGACCAAGACAAAATCCAAGGTAGGGTTTTTTCAGGTCGCAGACCCAACGCCGGATGGCTGCCTTCTCAGGCACCAGCCATGGATATTTGTCCTCGTCCCAGACATCCATCGGACCACCCATGACCCACAGCGCGTCATACGATTCGAGAGCGGGAATCTCCTCCCCTGCATCGAGTTCGACTGCATCCCACTGAATATCGGCCTCATCCAGTAGCGCACGAAAAACCCCGGGATGCTCACATTCGATGTGTTGAAAAACAAGTAACTTCACCGACCACCGCCAATCTTAGTGCTCATTAGCCGCTACCTTCAACAATCCAGCGTGTGGTCTCGTTCCCACTGACTAATAGCTGATGAATAATTTCGCCAGTCCTGATATTTGAGTTTGGAATAACTATCCACTAATGCGTCACCGAGACCTGATCGCAACACCTTACTCTTTTCAAAAAGGCGAATTGCGTCCAGCAAATTAGCGGGCAACCGTCGTAGACCACGAATTTTATGACCATCTGTATACATGTTTATATCAAGACGCTTACCTGGATCTCGCTCATTTTCAACTCCGTCCAAACCAGCAGCCAACACCCCTGCCTGTAGCAGATAAGGATTAGCAGCACCATCCATCAAACGAAGTTCGAATCTACCCTTGTCCGGTATGCGCACCATGTGCGTCCTGTTGTTACCACCGTAGGTAACAGCATTCGGTGACCAAGTTGCGCCGGATGTGGTGACCTGAGCATCGATACGTTTGTAACTGTTGACAGTCGGGTTGAAAACAGCCGTAAGCGCCTGGGCATTGTGCAATATCCCGCCCAAAAAGTGATAGGCTGTCGTCGACAAACCCATCTCGTCGCTACTGTCTTCAAACAAATTATTCTGGCCCGTTTTATCCCACACAGACACATGGGCATGGCATCCATTGCCCGTAAGATTCGAAAAAGGCTTAGGCATAAACGTTGCGCGCAACCCGTGCTTCTCGGTAATTGCCTTTACCATATATTTAAAGAACACATGTCGATCCGCTGTCACGAGGGCATCGTCATAATCCCAGTTCATTTCAAACTGGCCGTTGGCATCTTCATGATCGTTTTGATAAGGCCCCCAGCCCAACTCAATCATACTGTCGCAGATCTCACTGATCACGTCGTACTGCCGCATAAGCGCCGACTGATCGTAACAGGGCTTCTCTTGAGTATCATTTGGGTCGAAAATTGACGACCCATCCGCACTCACAAGAAAATATTCACATTCGACACCGGTCTTCATCCGGAATCCCAGATTCTCCGCTCGGGCAATCTGCTGCTTAAGTGCAACCCTCGGGGAGGCTTCGACCGGCTTACCATCCATGGCCAGATCCCCAGCCAGCCACCCCACTTCAGGTTTCCATGGCAACTGAATCAGACTGTCCGGATCTGGAACAGAAAACATATCGGAATCGGCTGGCGTCATGTCCAGCCACGCAGCAAAACCGGCAAATCCAGCACCATCTTTTTGCATGTCAGCAATGGCACGAGCGGGCACCAACTTTGACCGCAGGCTGCCAAATAGATCAACAAAACTGATTAGAAAATATTTAATGCCGCGTTCAGTCGCGACCTTCGAAAGATTTGTAGGCATCGGTTTTCTCCGGATAAATCTTTAGTGATGTCACCAAGTCTGGTGTATGCGGTCAAGTGCTTCGGTCGCTAACTACGGGACAGAACTGAAATCACAATGCGTGTACCTAATTTCATATAGACCTGAAGCTTACTAGGTAGCTAATCTGCGGTGCCATCGTATCAGCTTTCAGGAGACCTTTCGATCTCACGTGTGCCCGCAAGCGGGACTCCCATCATATTGGCGCTGGACAACGTGACAACCCGCAAATCCTCTGGCTCCAAATTATGCAATCGAGTTTTTCCAGTACAACGGGCCATCATCGACGCTTCACCAGCATTAGCCTGCAACAACGCTGACACTCCAGCCGTGCGTTCATCGATCGACCGGTCCGATGTATATTTAATTGAATTCATATCGATAATGCCACCAGCTGAAATCGCTGCGGCAACACCATAAACGACTGCGGTAGCACCCATCGCGATTAGCTTCGCCGCATCGGTGCCCGAGCGAACACCACCGGAATAAATCAGTGTAACCCGCTCTTCCTGACGCCGTCGACGCAGGTTGAAAACCGTATGCGGCAAGAGATCGAACCGTGGCTGTTGACTGAGTTCTTTCTCTGAATCATACAGACCACCCACACCGTCCAGAAACAGAGCGTCGATGTCCGATGCGAGTGCAAACTCCACAGCATCGTCGATGTCTTCCAAACTGCTGACCGCAATCCCTGTGAATGTATCATTCTTTTGGTCTGCTAAGCGTTGGATCGCCTGGCTCCAGGGCACAACATAACCAGTTGCAGCGGACTCAATGTTCGATTCATCATCGATCCACTGGATCCAGACAATGTCGGCAGCAACATAATTTTTTCCGACATATCCGGTACCTGTGGCTTGTAACGCCCTACCCAGTGACTGTTGGACTTGCGCTGGTGCGCTATCAAATCCGCTGACCAAAAACGGCAGCTGTAGCGAAGGCGTCTCTCCACCCAAAGATATATCGATACGACAAGCCTCACGATACGGGTCGATCACCAAACGCGACAAGTTAGCGGGTAAGAATACAATGTCGTCCAATGAAGGCCAGCGACCTTTCGGAAAAGGGTTTTCGCGCGGCTGCAATCTGCGCTGCAACATGGCGCGATTCTTTTCGACATCTAGCGGGTTCGTCCGAGCCATTGAAAAAAGGTCTTCCCGATGTAGCACCGAGTAATCCGCCGAACCTGTCTCTGCATCACAACGATAACAGCGTGCCGCTTCACGCAATGCGACGGCTTCATCGTAGGTATCTTCGATCTCTGGAAATTTGATGGGATTTGCACCGATACCATGGAAAACAGGCTCCTCAAGAGGCAACTTTTCCCACAGCAAATCCTGAGCCACTGGCACGCGACGGGTTCGGTACGGGGTTCGATACGGTATGGGATCAGCAATATCATCTAAGTACGCTTTAATATAGTAAGCTGCCCTTTGGCCATGATGCATGGCCATAACAATCGTCGATCCACCAAACGCACCATCGCCAGCGGCAAACACCTGAGGGTCGGTTGTGCCCATCGTCGAAAAATCAGCTTTTATACGATCACTGTCCATTAGATTGTGTGCGGCCAATTCGTCGCATTCGCCTTTCTGGCCTACTGCAGCAATTACCAGACCACACTCAATCTCATGCTCGCTTTCCTCCACAACACGAGGAGACCTCCGTCCATCCTCATCAGGCTCACCTGCTTCGGTCCGGACACAGCAGAGGCGCAGTCCATCGGCAGAAGCTTTTAGGCCGGTCTGCAGCGTGTTGTAGATAAATTCGACGTTTTCTTTAATCGCGTGATGTAATTCAATTTTCCTAGCCGGAATATCTTCTGGGCCGCGTCGGTAGATTACCTTTACTTTCTTACAGCCAGGCAATCTTTTAGCTACCCTGCAGGCATCCATGGCTACGTCACCACCTCCGATAACAACGACTGTCTCGGGTAAATGAGGTCTTTCGCCAGCATTTACGCGGCGTAAAAAACTCACGCCGTCAACAACACGTTTGTCACCACTTTCTCCAATTCCCATTGACTTGCCCCACCAGGAGCCAATCGCGAGCAGAACCGCATCGTGACGACCTTTGAGGGTCTCTAACGAAACACCGTCACCCAGTGGCGTGTTCAGATGTATCTGGAGACCTGGACATTTGTGTTCCAGCCTCTCAATGTCTTCCTGGATAATTCCGGGCGGCAAACGGAATTCGGGAATGCCCCAGATCATTGTTCCACCGGCACGGTCTGTCATCTCATAGACGTCGACCTTAAATCCCGCGACACATAGATCGTGCGCGGCCGTCAGTCCCGCAGGACCTGAGCCCACGATGCCGATGCTCTGGTCACGAGTTACAACAGCAGGTTCCGGGTGGAAACTCGGACCCAACTGATCCATCACATAACGTTTAAGGTTACGGATCTGAACTGCACCGTCACTGTTCTCTCTTCGACATGCCGGCTCACAAGGCGCATCGCACACCCGCCCACAAATAGAACTAAACGGGTTCGTCGCTGTAATTGCCTCAAAAGCTTCTTGTGGTTTCTTTTCCCATATATACGCGATATAAGACGGTGCATCTGTGCCAACTGGGCAGGCGACCTGACAAGGCGCAGGCACAAAATGATGATCACCGGTATCATCCTTAAATCCCGGAGGCACAGCCGGGATCGCTATTCGTTCGAGATCGTAAACACTCATATGTTCTGAGCCAAAGGCAACCGATCCCCTTGCCAAGGTTCGTATGGCAAACCGGTAATCGCAGCGGCCTCTGGTGTTAGTGCGACTAAATCATCTCGGCTCAACTCTCGAACATCGGTATAACCTAATCCATGTGTGATAGCCGCTATTTGCCATCGCACACTTTCTAGAAACCGATGAATATTGCTGGCCTCAGACGCCGGCTTGTATCGGTGCTCGTGTTCAGGGTCCTGCGTTGCTATACCAGTTACACACTGACCCACATGACACTGCATACAGGCAATACATCCACCCGCAATAATCACAGACGTCCCGAATGCCGCTGCATCAGCACCCAGGCAAAACGCTTTCACAGCATCTACGCCGTCGCGTAGCCCACCCATTAGAACAAGCTCAATGTTCTGTCGCGCTCCGATCTCTTCAAGGGCTTCCAAAGCCTCAATGATCGCGGGTAACGTTGGTATGCCTACATGATCGATGACTTCAGAACTACCTGCACCGGTAGACCCTTGCATTCCATCGAGCTCAACAAAATCAAAGCCATCCTTTACAGCAATTTTGATGTCGTCCCGGATACGCCCAGCACCTAGTTTTATGCTCACTGGCAACCGATAGCCAGTCGCCTCTCGAAGTTCTTCTACTTTTATCACCAAATCATCAGCGCCCAGAATATCCGGGTGACGAGAAGGAGAACGAAGGTCGATCCCAGAGGGAATACCTCGAATCTCGGCCAGTTCGGCAGTAACTTTTTTAGCCATCAACTGTCCACCCAGACCCGGCTTAGCACCTTGAGAGATATAAATCTCTAGGCCATCTGCTCTACGCATATCATGAATATTCCAACCCAGTCGGCCACCTAAACACTGAAAAATAAGCTGTCCAGCTGCGTCCCGCTGTGCATCACTCATTCCGCCCTCGCCAGTATTTTCGGCAATACCGGACATGGCTGAAGCCATGGCAACCGCTTGTTTAGTCGAACGACTTAATGCACCGTAGCTCATAGGTGCGATCATGACCGGCATCGAGAGCCTCAGCGGTTCAGCACCATTGATCCCACCGATCTGAGTTTCCATGCTGACTCGGTTCACAACATCAGCTACATTCCCGGCGTTTGAAAGGTCCCTGCGAAATGCCAGATCAGACAGATGCGGTAACGGTCGTGCACCGCCATAACCTCGGATCCGGTAACGTCCGCTGTTGGACTTGATATGGATGTCCTCCTGCACCTTGCTATTCCAGTATTCAGACTGACCGGAAAAAACGGTGAATGGCAGGCTACGCATCTGCTTCTCAGTACTCCCATAGCGTAATTTTTTACCGGCATTGATGACTTTGGTAAACGATCCACTGAAGGAGATTTCATACCGATCAAGGAAGGCCCTAATCTCCTCGTCTTCACCTGACTCCGTATCAACAATCATCGCGTCGGATCCAAGATCCTGAACCTGCCCCCCAACAAATATCTCCCCAGCCGACATGTCCTCACCGACTCGCTCACCGGAATCACCTACGATAATAATGCGCCCGCCGTACATCATGTAGCCCGCCATAAAATTGGCATTGCCTGCACAACACAACGTGCCCGCCTTCATGACCTGCCCTGCCCGAGAACCCATATTGCCGCGAATCACAATCTCGGCACCACGGATAGCGACTCCCGGGATTGCGCCGGAATTGCCACCGACAACGACCGAGCCACTGTACATGTTGTCGCCTACACCCCAACCGACGTTGTGTGCTATTTTGAAATGCGCCTGATCCGACAGGCCGGCACAAAAATATCCCGCTGATCCGTCAACGTGGACAGTAATCGCGTCGGTGAGTCCTACACCAATATGGTGTCGAGCATCAGGATTACTTATGTGAACATCTTCACCCTCAGCTCCGAATTGACGGAGCTGCTCATTGACCTCGCGAACCGTGAGACTCGCTAGGTCAAGCGTGACCATGTCGCGTAGGTTCCGGGGGCAGGTTCGCGCGTATTGAGGGAACGACCTGGAAATAGCCGATTCAAAGAGACCTCTTCTGAGGCAACCGCAACCAGATCATCATCTTGATACAGAATCATAGGCTTAGCAGCTAACCGGTCTTTGGCATAACCAATCTGGTCTTCTGTTGATACCAGAAAAGAAAATGTACCGTCGAGATCATCGATCGAAGTTTCAAGCGCAGCATTTAAGTCACTACCCTGCGCAAGCTTGTCAGCAAGATAAACAGCAATAAGCTCACTGTCGTTGTCGGTCGTAAACTCGAACTCTCGCTGTTCGAGTCGACGACGCATTTTCCAGTAATTTGTGATCTGACCATTGTGGACGATAGCCACGTCGGCAAACCCTGTAGCCCAGAACGGATGTGACGCCTCGGGCTTGACATCACTTTCGGTTGCCAAACGAACATGGCCCAGGCCATGGGTCCCTCGGTAACTGTGCACAGCATATCGGTCATCGACTTCATGGGCACTACCAACATCTTTCACAATCTCAAGGCTGGTACCAATTGAGATGACCTTGGCTGTATGCTCCATTTCGTAAGCCAGCTTCTGCACGTCACCAGCATATCTCACCGTCACCCGATAATTGTCACCAATCTCACTCTCATCGAGAATCACCGCCTTGAGCACCAACAAACGCTGACGGATGGTATCGATCGCAGTTTCGGAATCGGAAGCAGTGCCGAGAAAAAAACGTAGCTTGAGTTCACCAGGAAGGGCCTCGCCATAAAGGGCGAACCCAGTGGAATCAGGTCCGCGGTGCTGACAGCCATCGAGCATCCGAATCAACGCCTCGCCTGTATCAAAGACACCCTCGGCCCCTTTATACATAATGCCTGCTATACCACACATACGAACTCTTCCCTATGTTAGATGAAGTAACTACGAACCGTAGACTGAGTTAAGCATAACACTAGCCACCACAAACGTTTCTAGTGTTTCGATCACCGGAGGCTACCACTTGGAACATGGTTCATTTAGCCTAAAAACGACTCTGCTGAATCATCCATAGCATCCAGCCAAACTGTGTGATGACTTGGCTGTGCGTTCCCCGTCATCAATGAGGGGTAGGCATTGTCGCGGAACGTCATGATGTTTTCATGTTTGTGATGTTCCCACTCCATAAATGTCCTGTTGACACCTTCGACATCAAAACTGGGGTAGTCGGTCTCATCGATCAGTTCCTGAACATAGTCACCCTGAAACCAGATCATCTGCTCATCATCTTCGAGCTTCTCTTCTCGATCCCGCCAGGTCTGACTGTGTCGACTCATCTCCTCTCTCGATGGCAGAACAATACGACCAAGAATAAAATCTCGCGCATACCAGGCCTGGGCATCAAACATATTGAAGGTATAGAACTGATCTTGCATGCCCAGATACATCAACTTTGGGTTCGCCTCCCAGAATACACCTTTGTAAAGATCCAACGGCCACAGTCGATTACCGGTCTGCAGGCGCAAATCATCAGGTAGAAACGGAAAATGGTGCAGGTACCCCGTACACATAATGATGGCATCGACATCACGGCTTGACCCATCCTTGAAGTGGCAAGTATTTTTGTCAACTCGACTTAACAACGGTACTTCTTCAATATTATCGGGCCAATGAAATCCCATCGGCGCTGTGCGGTGGCTACAGGTAATGGACTTTGCACCATATTTGTAACATTGAGACGCTATATCTTCCGCAGAATAACTGGTACCGATAACGAGAATATCCTTATCTTTAAACTCCAGGGCATCTCGAAAATCATGTCCATGCAGAACTCGGCCGTTAAATGCCTCCAAACCTTCAAAAGAAGGCACATTTGGTGTAGAAAAATGACCGCTGGCTACGACGACATAGTCGAACTCTTCGGTATATGTAGCATCCTCCAGCAAATTCTGCACACTAACCGAGAAATTGCCTTTCGCTTCGTTGTAGTCCACCGATCTTACAGCTGTACGGAATCGAATCTGTTCTCTAACACCGGCCTTCTCGACTCTGCCCATGATGTAATCCCGCAGTACAGCACGGGGTGGATACGACGCGATGGGTCGACCGAAGTGTTCTTCGAAAGTGTAATCTGCAAATTCAAGACACTCCTTGGGGCCATTCGACCACAGATAACGATACATACTGCAGTGCACGGGCTCTCCATATTCATCCGTACCCGTACGCCAGGTGTAGTTCCATATCCCGCCCCAGTCATCTTGTCGTTCAAAACAAACTACCTCGGGCACTTCACTACCAGCAGCAGCTGCCGATTGAAAAGCCCTTAACTGCGCTAAACCGCTGGGACCAGCGCCAATAATCGCAACCCGTGTCATTCAAGACCTCCTTCTTCGTATATTGCCAGAACGATTCTAACGCTCATTGCAACCTGACTGGTACTGTTCAATCGAGCGTTACAACCGACGTTAGCAAATTTCTTATAACTAGGAAACCGATCGCCACATTCGCCGAAGCACGACGCCTGACTGGTATTATTAACACAGTGAATCTCTTGAATTGGCTACTCGTTGCTCAGAATTAAATTCTTGGATCTTTCCAACTGGACAAATCTAATGACGTCAGATCGCTTCGTGATTAATATCTATGACACTCCCTATACACCCTATGATCTAGAAGGGCCCATTCAGGAGGATATGCAACTTCTTAATATCAGCTACAGTCAAGAAACTGGGCGGGGTTGGTATGCGATCCGGATGGCGCCCGGTGCTGCGACTATTCCACACACGCACGAATCTCGTGAGGAGTATCTTATTCTGGAAGGTGATCTGATCGAAAGTGACGGCACCGTATTAAAAGCCGGTGACTTCGTCAGCTATGCCCCTGGAACGCATCACAATTCCAGAACGGAAAACGGTTGCCTCCTGATTGGACTTGACCGGACAGCAGAATGAGTTTTCTTCTGACAAAAGAACAAATTGACCGGTTTAAAGATGATGGTTATCTAATCGTTGACAACTTACTGGACGAGAAAACAATCACGCAACTGCACACACGATTCGATCGACTGTTTCGAGGAGAATTCGAAACCGGGATCAGACCCGACGAGGTGAATTGGCAGGAAGGTGACAGTGATCCGGGACTGACTCGTCAGATTTGCAATGCCTGGAAATCCGACCGCTGCATTGCTGCAACGGTGCTTCGTGAAGATCTCGGACAAGCACTAGCCCAACTGGGTGACTGGCCTGGCACACGGATCGTACAGGACAATGTACTCAGCAAACCCCCCGCAGCACGCGCGCTTGGGTACCACCAGGATAACGCATACCTCGCCTGGTACACACCGCGTGAGATGCTCACCTGCTGGATCGCGCTGGACGATACCTCACAAGATAATGGCACCCTTGAATTTGTGCGCGGATCACATCGGTGGCACAGCCAACCAACACCCGAAGGTGCGTTTCACGATCCACCCGATTACAGACAGGTTATGAGAACTGCTGCCCAACGGGAAGACCTGACCCCGGAGGTGATCTATGTCGAGGTCCCGCGGGGTGGTGGCTCATTCCACCACGGCTGGACCTGGCATGGATCTGGTGTGAACCGGTCACACAACTGGCGCCGAGCCCTTGTCTTACATGGTATGCGGTCCGATGCTCAGTTCGCACCGGAACATCTCAACCACGGGAATGGTCCCGTCTACAGCCGTTACAAACATCTCGATGACTGTGAACTGGACGAAAACTACTTCCCTATCTTGTGGCGGGAGGATGGGCACCGCACACTGGGGATCAAGTCAATAACAACTTCGACTATGGACTAGTTATTAAGTCGGCCAAATCTTGATTAGCCGAGCAGATCGTCTACGGCACCACCGAGTTGGCGCATGGCGGCATCCTCTCTGCCTGGTCCTCCAGCACAATGACCCCAGTCCGATTCGATCACCCGCAATTCCGCATGTGGCATGTGCTGCACTTCCACAGCACTGTCCTCGGGTGTGAAATAAAGATCAGTTCTTGATGGCATGATGATTGCCTGTGCTTTGATCGATGATAGCGCCTGTTCGTAACCCCCTTCTAAAGACTGTAGTTTTCCAACATCGGCTGACTGCCAGGTTCTGAGCTTGGCTAAAAGATCGTTGGCATCCCATTCAAGATGGTCTGTCTCCCAAAAAGAAAGCACGGCATCAAGCGTCTCAAACCCCAGTTGCCGCCAGAGCGACTCCCGAAAGAAGGCCTGCGAATAAGCCCAACCACAATACACCCGCCCGAAGGCCTTCAGGCCCGCCTCGGGAGGCACATCATAATGGCCCTCAGCGTAGACGGGATCTGCAGTCAGCGCCGCTTCAACACCAGCGAGAAACACTTGGTTATGGGGGGAGCAGCGGGCTGATCCGCACCAGGGTAGGATCCGCCGCACCAGATCTGGGAATGCCACTGCCCAGTGAAAAGCCTGGATGGCACCCATTGACCAGCCAGCCACTAATTGAATATCGGTAACACCAAACTTCTCAGTCAATAGGCGATGCTGACATAATACATTGTCATAAACATCGACCTGCGGAAAACGTGGGCCTGAGTTCGAGTCAACCGCATTGCTGGGTGAAGTCGACAACCCATTTCCAAAAAGATTCGGTGAGATCACGAAATAGTGGTTCGTATCGAAAACGTTGCCGGGTCCGACAAGCGGCGCATATCCCTCGTGCGTACCCGTGTAATAGGTCGGCAATACAATCACGTTGTCTCGCGCTACCGACAACTGCCCCCAGGTTTTCGCAACCAGAACTGCGGATTTGAGCGTTTCTCCGGACACCAGAGTAACGTCACCCAGTTCGTATTCGATGATCTCTTCCGTCATTTTTTGCTTTCGACTTCAATCGAGTCTGGAATAACTGGGATTACCACAGCTTAAGGTAACGGTCGACTTCCCAGTCACTGACATGGGTCAAATAGCTGTCCCACTCTTCCCGCTTGAATTCAGCAAAGGTTTTAAACATGAGATCTCCCATCACCTCTCGACCCAGATCGTCGGCCTCAAAAGCATCAATGGCCTCTCCGAGGCTGCGCGGCAGATATCCGACCCCCAGTTCGGCCAGTTCCGCATCCGACTTGAGGTACATATTCTCGGTATGCGGTGGACCGGGATCAATCCTTTCGCGCACGCCTTGTAACCCCGCAGCAAGCACCATAGCGCCGCCCAGATAAGGGTTGTTGGCAATATCTGCAGCGCGTAGTTCTACCCGCTCCCCGCCCAGTGGGACCCGAATTGAATTCGTTCGGTTGTTGTTACCAAAGCAGGCAAAGACTGGCGCCCAGGTAAACCCCGACATGCTGCCTGTTTTGATCAGCCGTTTATAACTGTTCACGGTGGGTGATATGACTGCCGACAATGCCGGCAAATGCTTCAGTATCCCACCAATAAACCAATAGCCCAGGTCTGTAATACCGCAACCTCGCGGATCATCGTCAGACTTAAAAAGATTTTCCCCTGACTGTATGTCTGCAAGAGACATATTGTAATGAGCACCGCTACCGGCACGATCTGAGAATGGTTTAGGCATAAATGATGCGAAGTAGCCCTTGCGATGTGCCAGCTCTTGTATCAGGTGCCGAAAAAACACGAAACGGTCTGCCATAGTGAGACCATCGCGATACATAAAGTCGATTTCAAACTGTCCGTTTCCGTCTTCGTGATCGTAAGAATAAACGTCATATCCAACACTGTTTAATGTGTCGACGATTTCCTCCAAAAGCTCGAAACTGTCAAGCGTAGATCGAATATCGTAGGCGGGTTTCGCGAGATCATCGCGTGGACCAATGGGGTCGAATCCGCCATCGTCCGTATGTTTGAGCAGAAAAAATTCAGGCTCAATGCCAAAATTAAAGGTGTATCCCATATCCGCCGCCTGCGCCAGTATCGCTTTAAAGATGTTCCGACTGCATGGCTCGAACGGCTTGCCTTCACACCACAAATCGCTCGCGAACCAGGCCACATCTTTTTTCCAGGGCAAAATAATTACGCTTTCAGGGTCCGGATGCGATGAGACCTCCTCATCACTGACATCCTGCGGAACACCATCGAGCGCCGCGCCTGTGCACAATTCTGAACCGGCCATCATCCGATCGAAGTGGGAGATCGGTACAAACTTGGATTTCGATACGCCATGAATATCGACGTAGCTGGGAAGGCAATAGCGAACGCCCTGCTCTTCAAGGGAATTCTTTAACTGGCGCAAGGAATCGTTGGTCACGTTCTGTTTTCTCCTCTCATAATAGTTGGTCAAAACATCCAGCCGATCATTCCCGGGACCGCGAATAATACAAAGTTCTGAAGTATTATTTTTGATCGTACAGAATTTGGTTGATTCTATTCCAAACTAAACACACGTAATTTCATAGTATTAGGACATTCTTTTAGAATCATAAACACCAATCGGTTTTAGAGTAATTCCTTAGTATTTAGTGTATTTTTCCTGTAAACTGGTTGTCCATCTGCAGCCAGATTTGGCTCGGGTGCACCCATCTGCAAGGTGCTTCATTAGTGGGTCAGGGAATATTAAAGACACCCGACCGCTTCTGTTTCGGCGCCGAGTGTACACAGCAGTAAATTCCCTGCGGGATTAACTCAACTCGGAGGAGTTGTTATGAGCGATGAAGTCGTTGCATTAACCAACGCCATGGCCAACGCCAGTGCAGAAGCATATTACTGGTGGGCAACCGGCATCATGGTAGCTATCCACGCCGGTTTTATGATGTATGAAATGGGCCAGTCACGCGTGAAAAACGTGCTGGCGTCCGGCGTGAAAAATATCCTAGCGTTTGTGTTTATTATTCCGACGTTCTTCTTGTTCGGGTGGTGGCTCTACTGGGCTTACGCGATGAACAATATTTTCCTACCCGTTTTCAGCGCTGAATCCGGTTCTTACGCCCAATACGCTGTGCCGTGGAGTAACTTTATGGGCCCGAATCTTGGATTTCCTGGTTGGGGCGTATTCTGGTCAGCATTCGCCCTGTTCTCAGCAACGACAGCGTCCATCGTATCCGGTTCAGTCATTGAACGAATCCGGATTAGCTCCTGGATCATACTTTCAGTACTCGTCGGTTCGGTCGTCTGGATCATCGCTGCCGGATGGGGTTGGTCACAAGGTGGCTGGCTGGTCGTACGGTGGGGTTTCCATGATGTAGGGGCGGCGGGTTGCGTCCACATGATCTCTGGATTCTTTGCCCTTGGAATCCTGATCAATCTTGGGCCGCGAGTCGGGAAATTCAATGCCGACGGTTCGGCTAATGATCTTGCGGGACACAGTCAGCCAATGACCATCGCCGGTCTGATGATTATAATCATCGGCTTCTTCGGCTTTCTCGGCGCCTGCCTTCTTTATCCGTCACCCTTAGCGGAAATCGACATAGTTGGCGGCTGGAAAAATATCTACGGTGGTCCTACTAACCTGTCGACGTTTGCTTTCAACACGCTGATGGGTTTCAGCGGTGGCGTCATCGGCGCATATTTCATCACCAAAGACCCGTTCTGGATGATGTCAGGCGCACTGGCAGGTATTTTCTGCGCGGCAGCAGGTCTCGACCTGTGGTATCCCGGGACTGCATTTGCATTGGGCTTCTTAGGGGGCGTCGTGATTCCATACAGCCACAAGCTCATTACCAGTTGGGGTATTGATGATGCAGTCGGTGCGGTGTCCGTGCACGGTACCTGCGGATTCATTGGTGTCATGGCCGTGGGTGTTCTGCTCGGTGGCTATCCCGCTGTGGGTGATGGCGTAGCAATCAGCTTTACGGGTCAGTTAGTCGGTGCCATAGCCATGGGATTAGGTGGATTTATCCCGGGTTACGTCGTCTCGTGGATCCTGAAACAGTGTGGGATTCTACGAACCTCTGATGCGGTCCAAGAAATTGGCGTCGATGCGGAAGTGCCCGCTGCAGCTTATCCGGAAGGCATGCAATCCCGCAACTATAGCTAACCGTGGTTTCGAGCGATTTAATCAAGGAGAAACAATATGTTTAACTCAAGCCCAATCACCCAGTGGGAGGGTGCTGAGCACGTCTTCAACAGCGCGGGGAGTGGTGGCGTGTGGATCTGGTTCCTGATCGCATGCGTGTTGTGCATCATCCCGATCATCTCGGCTATTCGACACGAGAACGAGACGGAGAAAAAGCACGGATAGACCCGCCTATTCTCCGTAACCTTATGTAGCTAAAAGCGGCTCGGCACCTGTCGAGCCGCTTTTTTCTTTACAACTGCATCCTATTGGTGACAATAGCTGCTTGGATTTTTTATGAATGGATGACTGACCATCATGGCTGCCTTAAGCATCACTCCATCGCTGCTTGAACCCGGACTCTGGCGCAGCGACCCTAGTTTAGAACGCTACCAAGTACAGGGAGGAGGTTCAATTGTTGTCCGATTACAGGCAGGAGATACCATTACCATCCACGATCCTCAGGGGCGACAGGTCGGTGAAGTTATTGTCTTCGATAGAAACGGGCGCCCAGCCCCAGGCGCTCTGGGCAACCATCCGGTACAAAAACCAACAGGCCTTGGTTCTATCCTCGCCAATCGAGACACCAACACACGATATCTGGTGCAGCGACTAGCGACATTGGATATCCCGCTAGACGACGCACTGGCGATTTCATTATTTAGTTCAGATAGCGCTCCCGGTGAAGAGGTTGAATTTACGGCTAGTGATGACCTGACCTGCCTCGTCTGTGCACCGGGTGCATCAATGAGTGTCGAAGAACAACACCCACCGACACCCCTTATCGTGTGGGTGCGGCGGTCAGACTTAAACGGTGAAGCGGATCCAGTTTTGCCAGACCCCCTGGCGGAGCCCAGATTAGATTTTCGCATCGAGCGATGTACAGCACGCGACTTCATGGTTCGAGCCGGGGAGTTCATCCAGATTATCGATGTGGCTGGGCGCGAGTGCTCCGACTTTCTTGCGTTTACAGAATCAAAACTAAATCAAGGCATCGAACGCGGGCTGGACCCAACCGCCACCCGTACCCTGATGGGTGCGGCCTATCCTGGTCCTGGTCTTTTTTCGAAGTTTTTCGACCAGGATATGCTGCCTCTGGTCGAAGTTATACAGGATACCTGCGGACGACACGATACTTTTGGGTTTGCTTGTAGCTCAAAGTACTACGAAGACATGGGCTACTTTGGACACCCCAACTGCTCGGATAACTTGAGCAATGCTCTAAAAGACTACGGTGTTGGAGCTCGACGAGGCTGGCCGGCTATAAACTTTTTTTACAACACCAGAATTGATGACCACAACGCACTTTATCTGGACGAACCCTGGTCACGATCTGGTGATTATGTGCTGCTTCGGGCGCTCGACAACCTGGTATGCGCTTCCTCAGCCTGCCCTGACGATACGAGTGCCGCCAACGGTTGGAATCCAACCGATATCCATGTTCGGGTATATTCTCCCGACAATATCTTTTCCAAAGCTGTTGCCTATCGTATGACACCAGATGCCGAAGCTGAACTGACTCGTGAAACTGGATTTCATCCACGTTCATCGCAGCTAACCCGAAACTTCACTGAATATCGTGGATTCTGGCTCCCGACTGTATTTACTAACGCTGGCGCAATAGACGAGTACTGGGCCTGTCGGGAAAAAGCCGTCATCATGGACCTGTCACCGCTGCGCAAATTCGAAGTGCTGGGTCCGGATGCCGAAGCATTGATGCAAACTGTCCTAACGCGAAATATACGACAACTGGCTATCGGTCAGGTGGTGTATACCGCCATGTGCTACCCCCATGGAGGAATGATTGACGATGGCACACTGTTGCGACTGGGGCCAGACAGTTTCCGCTGGATTGGCGGTGATGACTATGGCGGAATCTGGATGCGAGAAAAAGCTGCTGAACTCGGTTACCGAGTATGGGTGAAATCGTCAACAGATCAACTGCACAATGTCGCGGTTCAAGGTCCTAACAGTCGAGACATACTCAAAGAAATCATCTGGACACCACCCGCACAACCAACTGTTGAAGAACTGGGCTGGTTCCGATTTACCATTGGCCGATTGCATGATTTCGACGGCCTGCCCGTGATGGTCTCGCGAACCGGCTACACAGGTGAGCTCGGGTTCGAAATATTCTGTCATCCCAATGATGCGCCCACCGTCTGGGACACTGTATTTGCAGCTGGAGAGCCTTATGGCCTGTCACCGCTGGGCCTCGATGCCCTCGACATGGTCCGGATTGAGGCAGGCCTCGTCTTTGCCGGGTATGAATTTTCCGATGAAACAGATCCCTTCGAAGCAGGTATCGGCTTTACCGTTCCTTTGAAATCAAAAGAAGAAGACTTTATCGGGCGAGATGCTTTAGTCCAGCGAAAAGAAAATCCACAGCGCCGACTGGTTGGCCTTGAGTTGGCGGGAAATGAGCCCGCGGCACATGGAGACTCTGTCCACATTGGTGGTGCCGGCCGTGCCCAAGTGGGTGTCATCACGAGTGGCACACGCTCACCGATTTTGAAAATGAATATTGCGCTTTGTCGAATAGATGTAACCCATAGCGATGCTGGAACCTTGGTTGAGGTGGGTAAACTGGATGGCCATCAGAAACGTATTCCGGCAACGGTCGTACCCTTCCCTTTCTACGACCCCAAGAAAGAACGAGTCAGGGCATAGTTAACGATCGACGGTCTTTCTTCTACTGACCGTCATTCTTACCCCTGGCGCCCTTCAAACCGGGCACTAAGGCGTTTGGCCTGCCGTATTCAGCTCCCGTAGTCAGGACAAACCGCGCCATACCGGGTTCATCTAGCTTACCCATGAAATTGGTTTAGATTTGGTCGTAGGGCTATCCATTGAACTGGACTAGACTGGTCTCGGCACGCGAGGGATTGACCTAACCCATTACAAATAGACGAAATATTTATTTTGGCCCAAGAAGAACGGATCAGAGCATAGCTAACGCCCCGCGGTCTTTCTTCTATTGATCGTCATTCCTGCCCCTGGTGCCCTTCAAACAGGAGGGTTTGGCCTGCCGTATTCAGTTTCAAGCTAGCCAGGCGAGGCTGCCCCCATACCGGATTTACCTGTTTTGCCAATCAAATTGGTGTAATTTTGGTTGTGGGGCTATCCAGTAAACTGGACTAGACTACTCTCGGCACGCAAGGGATTGGTCTTATTAACTAGTCTAAGTGAGTATTTAAATCTTAACAAACTCCTGGGAGGAAACATGTTAAAAACTTTACTAAAAGTTGTTGCTATTGTGTCAGTAATGTTTATCGGCACCGTGGCAAAAGCTGCAGACCCAATCAGAATTCCAGTATTAAACTGGTCAAGCCAAATTGTTATGGCTAACGTAATGGCTCAAGTATTTGAAGAAATGGGTCATACAGTAGAGTTAGTTCCAGCTGAATCGGCTTCAAGATATGAGGCTGTCAGAATTGGCGATCTTCACGTAGCTCATGAAACTTGGGAGTCAACAATGGCACTCCCATTTTATGAAGCAATGGACAAAGGTGGCTTGATTGATGCTGGTAGCCACGACTTAATAACATTTGAAGAAATGGGTATTCCAAATTGGGTTATTGATGAAGGATTATGTCCCGGTCTGCCTAGTTGGGAAGCTCTAAAATCTCCTGATTGTGCGAAAAATTTTGCTACAGCTGACTCAGGCGGAAAAGGCCGTTGGTTGGAAGGTCCTGTAGAGTGGCACGGAGATGTTATGCCCAATAGACTTAAAGGTCTAGGTATTGATGATTTATGGACTGTAAAATTTGCAGGTGCTGCTAATGCTCTATGGGCTGAACTAGAAGCTGCTAAAAAAGAAGGCCGTGGAACAGTTATCTTCAACTGGTCTCCAAACTTTACTGATGCAGCAGGGTTTACATTTATTGACTTTCCTCCTTATTTCGAAGGATGCAGGCTAGAGAATGGCGGAACGTTAGAAACTACTGGCTGTGGTTCTCCAAAAGGTTGGCTTAAAAAAGCTGCACATATTAAATTCCCACTGTCTCACCCAGATGCCTATAAGTTCTATACAAAAATGGCTTTTAATGCCCCTCAAATTGGTGAGATGGCCAATAATGTTGACAACCTAGGTATGAGTCATGCTGAAGCTGCAACTGCATTTATTGCTAATCACAGAGCGCAAATAGATCTTTGGAAAAATTAATTTAGAAGTTGCTTTACTGAGAATCCTCCCTTAATCAGGGAGGATTTTTTTGCCTAGTAGTTTTAATATTGATCGATTAGTTTAATCTTTAGTATTAATTATCATGTTAGAAAAATATAAAAGTCTAAATAATTCGCCAGTAGTTAAGAGTGAATCTGTTTACAAATTTTGGTAATAGCGGAATAAGTTTCTAGAAGAAACCAAGAGAAAGTAGGTTCTCAAACATTCTAAGAAGTAGGATTCACAGCCTTTGCTTGACGTCATATATCGATTCACACGCGTTGAGATGCACTTCCTCCTACTTCCCACTGTGCCACAACCTCTCAACGAACATATTATCTCGCCAATCTTGGACTGAAGGGCCTTGATCTCGGATTCCTGGTCAGGTACCAGACCTTTGCCAGAGGCAAACATCTCGGATGAACTGTCTGGCAATTGATTCTTCCACTTCACAACCACTATGGTATCAACGCCAAATCTCTACAATAGCTCATTCGATGTTTCATTGGCCCTGATTGCGGTAAGAGGGACTTTGGCATAAAACCTAGGGAATGATTCCTACGTTTTTTAATCTTGATATGTTACCTTCTGTTCCAATATACGAATACCTAGAAGATAACCACTTACTTTGACCGGCCACCTGTCCTAACCATGGAATACAGTTCAAATAACAACCTGTTGGAATGGCAAGATCTCAATCAGTAGAACCGGATATTTGGTTTTTGGACGCACCTTTTTCAGCCCTTGATCCTCTAATAAAACAATGCGAGATGCGTTCTTAAGATCGCAAGGAATGCTTAATAAAACGATAGTGTTTGTTATTCATAATCTTGATGAGACTCCTCGTTTAGCTGATCGCATAGCATTAATGAAAGATGGGTACCTCCAATCCAAATACCACCCCATCAATTAAAACAGCCAAAGATGAAATCATTAATTCTCTTGATCTTGAGATGGTCTTAAAGAGTTTATTTGGTTCGTCTAGAAATAAATAAGAAAATGCTCAGTAATTTTAAAAACTCCAGGCCAATGCAATTCGGTCTCTTGATTTTAATTTTCTTATTGTCTTATTTTGTAGTACCCCAATCGGAAAATAGTTATTTTTGGAGATTACCACCCTTATTAAAAGACGTCCCTCTGTGGATTAATACTTTGCTTGATAATTTGATGTTCAAATGGTTCACCGTTGACATATGGGATCCACTTTGGAATGACTATGAGAAAAAAACTATTTTTAGAATCATTACTAGGTCAATAGGCAGTTCAGTTTTATTCCTGATTATTTTTATTAGGGAAATCTTTCTGGGCGGGGCACAAACTTTGGCGGCATTTTTTAGTGATACATGGATCAATGCCAATAAATGGTTATCTTGGCCCGCTTTACCTTGGACCGCTGCAGTAGCTGGCGCTTCAATTTTAGGATATCAACTTCAGGGTGTTCGTTTAGCCTTGCTCGCAGGTATAGGATTTGCATATCTATCTATTTTTGGGCAGTGGGAGCCCTCTATGGAAACCTTATCTTTTGTTCTTATATCTGCACCTGTTTGTTTCATTTTAGGACTAGGATTTGGAATATGGGGATATCTAAACAAGACTGTCGAGGGAGCGCTTCAGCCAATATTGAATTGCATGCAAACCTTGCCTCATTTTTCCTATCTAGTTCCGGTCATGGTTCTTTTTGGTGTTGGAGATCACGCGGGAGCTATCGCAACTATTATCTTTGCAACTCCTCCCATGATCAGGTTAACCATTCTTGGATTACGAAAGATATCTCCAGAAATTGTCGACTCAGGTTTAATGAGTGGATGTAATAGAACTCAATTATTATTTAGAGTTCTAATTCCAACAGCAAGAAGAGATATTTTAATAGGCGTTAATCAAGTCATAATGCAGTGCCTTGCAATGACGACCATCGCAGCATTCATTGGCGCTAAAGGCTTAGGATTTAATTTAAAAGTTGCTCTAAATTCACTGGAAATTGGGAAGGCTTCAGAAATTGGACTGTGTGTAGTTTTAATAGCAGTAATTCTAGATAAATACTCTTTAGCGTGGGCCAACAAACAAAAGGATTATTTTGCTAATTTAAATTTTTATCAAAAATATAGATCCTACATACTGTTTATTCTTTTAACGATTTTGGGAATTATTTTATCTTACTTGGGAACTCTATACTTCAAAGACAGTATTAACTACTTGTACTATGTGCCTTTTAACAAAGGTTTTACTATTTCTCCATTTATAGACGCCGGTATTGATTGGATTTGGGAAACTTTCTTTGTCTATTTAAATGCATTTAATATTTGGTTAATAACTTCAGTCCTTGTACCAATGAAAAATGCCTATTTAGGCATGCCTGTCATTTCAACGTTTATTATTGTAATGGGTGCTGGTTATATAGTTGGAGGTGTAAGATCAGCTGTAGTAGTTGGAAGCCTGATCCTGTTTATAGCTCTTTCCGAATATTGGGACAGAGCATTAATTACAGCCTACATGGCAACTTTTGCTGTTTTAATATCTGCTTTTCTAGGAATAGTCGTTGGATCTATTTGTGCCCAAAATAGTTTGGCTAGCAAAACTATACTTTCAATTTGTGATTTCTTTCAAACATTCCCATCATTTATTTATCTGATTCCCGTAATCCTACTTTTTGGAATCACAGACACATCCGTTATGATAGCTGCAATTGTTTATGCGGTGATTCCAGCCACTAGATATACTGTAGAAGGTCTTAATAGTGTTCCATTATCATTGCATGACGCAGCAACGATGTCAGGAGTATCACGATTGCAAAGATGGACTAATATCGAGTTACCGCTCGCGTTCCCTCATATAATGTTAGGAATAAATCAAACCGTTATATTCGCATTATTCATGGTTATTCTTGGTGCACTAATTGGAACAATAGATCTAGGTCAAATAATCATGGGGGCACTATCAAAAAAAGGTGGTGCAGGTATCGGTTTGACATTAGGTATATTTGTATCCTTTATGTGTTTAGCAGTAGATAATTTAATTCAAACCTGGGCGACTGAAAGAAAAAAACTTTTAGGAATAGATTAGTCTGTTCGCCCAAGGGTTGGCTGAAGAAAGCGGCCAATTACAAATTCCCAACAATCCATCCGACTGCTTACACGGCGTTCTCAAAGAGATCATTCAGTATTCAGGATGTCGGCCAAATGACTGCACTGGTAGGCACTAATAGACCGAGCCATGAAGATACTGCCAGGAACCGACCGACTGGTCACGAAGAGGTATAGAAGCCTTTCAGTGAGATACAAGGCTGTAAATGATCCAAATCTCTCCCCTGGTTTTGGCGGCCAGGGAAGAGTTTTTTTCTCGTTTAATGTATCCTAACGAAGCAATACGATTGCCTTCAGCATGTGTCAAACGACTAATCGGATATCAAATTATGCCCCCCAGCATAGCGCCAACTAACAAGGAACAACCGGTCATCCTCTGCGATTCGGTTTTTAAAGTATTTGGCGAAAACGCTAAAAAGATGCTTGAGGGCGTACAGGGCAATGTAGACGCCAAAGCTTTTCAAGATGCCGGCTGCATAGTTGGTGTGAATAACGCATCTTTTGAGGTTTTCAAAGGGGAAATGCTGGTTGTTATGGGCCTATCTGGCTCAGGAAAATCGACACTCCTTCGCTGTATATCAAAGTTAACCGACGCTACTGCCGGAAATATTTATATAGACGGACAGGACTTGTTGGCGATGAACAACAAGCAACTCATTGAACTCCGTCGAAACAAGATGGGTATGGTCTTTCAGAATTTTGCCTTATTACCCCACAAAACGGTTCTCGAGAATATTGCTTTCCCCTTACAGGTAAAAGGAGGCAAGACTCAGGACAGTATTAAAAAAGCAATGGAAATGGTCGAACTTGTGGGCCTTGGCGGGCGAGAGAATTATTTTCCTAGAGAACTATCAGGCGGACAACAACAACGAGTTGGAATCGCACGCTCGCTTGCAATTGAACCTGATATTTGGTTCCTAGACGAGCCCTTCTCGGCTTTAGATCCACTGATTCGAAAAGAAATGCAGGATGAGTTTTTGAGACTACAGGGGGTTCTGAATAAAACAATTCTGTTCGTTACGCATGATTTTGATGAGGCGCTTCGCCTTGCCGATCGCATCGCGATTATGAAAGACGGTGTCATTGAACAGTTGGACACCCCGGCTAACATCGTACTCCATCCAGCGACAGAGTATGTCCACAAATTTACCGAAGAAGTCCCAAGGGAAAAGGTGCTCAAAATAGAATCCGTGATGGAACCAATCAACTCGTCGGAACATATTGGAGATCTACAGGTTTCGAAGGACGCCATTATTGAAACCGTAGCCGAAGCAGTACTCAACGAGTCGAAGGCAGTGTCCGTTGTAGACGCCAATGATAGAGTTGTTGGTATTTTGCACCCTTCTAAAGTGATTAGCGTACTCTTTGGGGGGCAGAGCCAAGCATCCGAGCCAGCGGCGACTCCACGATGACGCCTTACCTGACAAAAAACTAAAACAAACCTTCTATTTCGCCCTGCTCATTGACCGAGATGTTGTTTGCGGCGGGTACCCGAGGGAGGCCCGGCATGGTCATGATCTCGCCGCAAATTACCACTAAGAATTCCGCACCAGCCGACAGTCGAATTTCTCGAATAGGCACCATATGTCCCGAAGGTGCACCGAGTAGATTTGGATCGGTCGAAAAACTGTATTGTGTCTTAGCCATGCACACGGGGAAATGCCCATAATCTTTATTGTAGTCATCGAATTGCGCACGAATCTTTTTGTCTGCGATGATGTCATCTGCGCCATATATATTACGAGCGACACATCGCGCCTTCTCCCAAAGCGAGAGCTTGTCATCATACAACGTACGGAACTGAGACCGGCCACTGTCCGCAAGTTTTGCCACATGCGCAGCTAGTGCTTCTGTACCAGCACCGCCGTCTGACCAATGGGTGCAATTGAACACCTCTACGCCAAACCCGGAGCAAAACCGACTTATTGCACTCAGTTCTCCATCGGTATCAGCTGTAAATCGATTGATTGCAACAGCAACCGGAACACCATACTGGGTGATGTTACGTAAATGACGCCCTAAGTTGTCGAGGCCTGCTTGGACTGCTGCCACGTTCTCTGAACTAAGATCACTCTTGGCCGCACCCCCGTGCATCTTCAGGGCTCTGGCAGTAGCAACTAATACGACGACATCAGGTGCCAAACCAGCCTTGCGACACTTAATATCAAAAAACTTTTCTGCACCAAGATCAGCACCGAAACCTGCTTCAGTTACCACATAATCAGCCAACTTAAGTGCAGTTTTCGTTGCGACAACCGAATTACAGCCATGTGCAATATTCGCGAAGGGCCCGCCATGGACCAGAGCCGGATTATTTTCCAGTGTCTGGACCAGATTAGGCATAAACGCATCTTTGAGCAAAGCCGTCATCGGCCCTGGTGCATGTACGTCTCGAGCTAGGACGGGCGTGCGATCTCGTCGATAACCGACAATAATATTACCTAGACGCCGCTTTAGATCATCAAGATCTTCGGCCAAACAAAAGATCGCCATAATCTCTGACGCGACTGTAATATCAAATCCGCTCTCTCTCGGGAACCCATTGGCTACACCGCCCAGAGACGTCGTGATCTGACGCAGTGCTCGGTCATTCATGTCGACCACGCGACGCCAGGTGACGCGCCTAGAATCCAACTCCAGGTCGTTGCTCCAGTAAATATGGTTATCCACCAATGCGGACAACAGATTATGCGCAGCACCGATCGCATGAAAATCACCGGTAAAGTGGAGATTAATATCCTCCATCGGGACTACTTGCGCATAACCACCGCCTGCCGCGCCACCCTTCATCCCGAAACATGGACCCAGGCTGGGCTCACGCAAACAGATCGCTGTATTTTTCCCAATCCTGTTTAGACCATCACCCAGTCCAACGCTAGTTGTCGTTTTGCCCTCACCCGCAGGTGTTGGAGAAATAGCGGTAACGAGCACTAGTTTCCCATCTGATCGAGGCTCAAGAGACTTTATAAAATCGTAACTGACCTTGGCTTTGGTGTGTCCATAGGGCTGTAAAAATTCTTCTGGGATTCCAAGCTTCTCACCAATATCCTGAATCGATTCAGTAGTTGCCGCACGGGCGATTTCAATATCACTGTCAGGCGTCGACATATCTTTCTCCAACTGGTAACTGTTACTTCAAGAGGTCTAGATGAATACCTAGATGCCTTAAAACATCCAGCTATCGCGAGACACTAAGGGCAAGAGGCAAAATTAGCATACCGTATGATCCTTAACATACCTTAGCAAAAACCGTGGTGCTGCCCGTTCATTCTGTAGGACTCGACAAAACGCCCGCTCCCTCGCATCACTAAGGGCTTTTGGCATGACCTACTTTCGGCGAACAATCTAGAACTTGGCGTAGGCCTTACGCAAATCAACCATCGGGTGACGGGGCGACATCTGAAACCGTATGAGCAATTCACGAGCAATCATGTCACGATCCTGCTGATTATCAGGCAGTTCCATATCCTCTGGAATCGATACCCATCCATTGATGTTACGATCAAAAACGGCCGGCCGGCCATCCTCGTAACCCATATGCACATCCTCGAGCCAGTTTAGGTCCTGCCAGCCCATCGTATCCATATATTCTTGAAGAAAGGGTGTTATCCGGTCGTAGTCTGGCACCAGATTCACATCGTACCGATAGCCGATGTGCTGTCCAATGGTCTGCTCCCGTTCTGTATCTAGTCCATCCGTGTTGATGAAATGATCAATATCGTTTTCATTTGCCATAATGAGTTTCTCCTCAGAACCGGGTCATGTCAGGCCGACCAACTGTATGCTGGGAACCAGCCAACGGCACCTGAGCTAAAGCTGACGCTTCCATTGTCAATGCGGCCAAATCCTCGGGCTCCAAAGAATGTACGTTGGTCTTGCCACACGCCCTGGCCAGCATCTGACATTCAATGGTGAGTGTGTGCAAAAAGTTATACACACGCTCGGCTGCATCATCTGGATTGAGCCGCTTTCTGAGTTCCGGATCCTGGGTAGCCACCCCAACTGGACACCGGCCTGTATGGCAGTGATAACAATGACCTGCCTCCACACCAATCTCACGCTCATAGTCCGCTTCTGGAATATTCTTGTTACAGTTAAGTGCCATTAATGACGAGTGACCAATTGCGACCGCATCGGCTCCCAGAGCCAGTGCTTTTGCGACATCCCCACCATTTCGGATACCTCCGGCATATACCAGCGTGATATCATCGGACATTCCCACGTCCTCAAGCGCTCTCCTGGCCTGGCGTATTGCCGCAATCCCGGGAACACCCGTCTCCTCGGTCGCCAAGTGCGGCCCCGCACCGGTGCCACCTTCCATCCCATCGATGTAGATCGCATCTGGATCAGTTTTCGCGGCCATTCGCACGTCATCATAAACACGTGCAGCACCGAGCTTGAGCTGAATGGGAATTTCTCCGTTCGTTGCTTCTCGAATTTCCTGTATTTTTAACGCCAGATCATCAGGCCCCAACCAGTCGGGATGTCGAGCTGGAGACCGTTGATCGATACCCGCGGGCAAGGATCGCATTTCAGCCACTTGGTCAGTCACCTTCTGGCCCATCAAATGTCCACCCAAACCTACCTTGCAACCCTGGCCAATAAAAAATTCGCAACCATCAGCCAATCGTAGATGGTGTGGATTAAAGCCATATCGCGACTGAATGCACTGATAGAACCATTTTTCGGAGTAGCGCCGTTCGTCCGGAATCATCCCCCCTTCCCCAGAACACGTGGCACTGCCGGCCATCGTTGCACCACGGGCCAACGCCGTCTTTGCTTCATACGACAGTGCGCCAAAACTCATACCGGTAATGTAAATCGGAATATCCAGTTCGATCGGACGCTTTGCCCTCGGCCCAATCACGGTTTTAGTCAGGCACTTTTCCCGGTAACCCTCGATCACGAATCGAGTCAGCGTACCGGGAAGGAATGTCAGATCATCCCAACTTGGAATTTTCTTAAACAGCGAAAATCCCCGCATACGGTACCGGCCGAGCTCTGACTTGATGTGTATATCGTCAATGACCTCAGGCGGAAAAATAAAACTGTGCCCGATGACATCTGTATTTCTATTGGTTGGCATTGTTCTTTCCCTTATCGATTAGAGAACGAGTTTCTTTTCTGAAGGCTCGAGATTGTCATAATTCCACAACTGTTTACCTGAAACTATCTTGGTCATTTTCTCAACGCCGTTTGGCGTCTCCAGGCCGTACTGACCGAGTTTCTGAGTCAGCCACTGCGCATCAAGAGGTGTCATCTCACCCTCAACCGCATCTACCCCCAGATCTTCAATCGCACCGCCCACATAGATCGTGCCGTCGTACATTGAATCGCCCAAATTCTTTCCTGCATTTCCTAGAATCACCATACGACCCCGCTGCATCATGAAGCCGGAAAAAGCTCCTGCACGTCCACCGACAATGATCGTTCCACCCTTCTGATCTATACCGGTGCGACTGCCGACATCGCCTTTACATACCAGGTCACCACCACGAAGGGCTGCACCGAATGTGGAGCCGGCGTTCTTCTCGACGACAATTGTCCCTGCCATCATATTCTCGGCACAAGACCAGCCCACCCGGCCTGTGACGACAATATTCGGACCATCGACTAGACCGCATCCAAAATAGCCCAGACTACCTTCAAATCGTAGATTTAAACGGTTCAAGATACCGACACCCAGCGAATGCTTGGCTGCCGGATTCAGTACAGTAATCGTCCCATATCCTTGCCCCATCGCGTCTCTGATCTTCAGATTGACCTCCTTGCCCTCGAGACCTTCCGCATCGATCTCCGTTGACTTATCGAGGTCTACCTCATCCGCCCAGGGATAGGTATAGTTATCTCCTTCTTCCGACGAGAAAAAGACCTGCTGTGTGCGCCCCGACAACTGCTCGGTGTGCATTCCCATCTCCAGAGGCGAGTCAGTCGTTTTTAGCTCTGCCATACTTTTACCTCTCCCTCGTAAGGGTCGTAAGTATCAATTTCATGTGGAAACACGCTTCTAATTGCGACCTCCTCTGATGCCAGGGCCACAAATTCGTCACTTTCATAAAGCACCATCGGCTTGGCTGCCATCACATCCTTCGCCATACCAAGCTTATCTTCTGTAGCAACGACGTAGGTAAAAACGCCATCAAGTTCATCTACAGAACGCGTCATCGCCTCTTCCAGTTCATCACCTCGATCCAGTCGGTCTGCAATATAAACCGCGATCAGTTCGGAATCACAGTTGGACATGAACCGGTGATTCCGCCGCTCCATCTCACGACGAAAACCCCAATAATTAGTCAGTTGTCCATTGTGCACAACAGCGATGTCGTTATACGGGTATGCCCAGTAAGGGTGAGCGGATCGAATATCAACATCCGACTCCGTTGCCATACGGGTATGCCCAATCGCATGAGTACCTTCAAACCCGCTTAGCGAATACTGCTCGGATACAACCGTTGCATCCCCAAGATCTTTAATCAACTCAAGCGCATTCCCTAAGGAAAGAATCTCGACACCCTCAATATCTTCGACATAATCAGCGGTACGCTTCATGTCTCCATCAAATGAAAATCGGTAACGAAATGCATATTCGGTTGCGTCCAACTCCGCAGTTTTTCGCACACCGCTTTCCTCAAGACGCTTATCAACTTCCGCCTTTCTTTCCTTAACTTGATCGTGAATAAGAAATCCATGCCGCATGTCTTCCTGTTCTGCAACTTTGAAACGCATCACATATTCGTCTTCCCGAGGATTACCGTAGAGGGCAAACCCAGTTGAATCGGGGCCACGGTGCTTGAGTGCCTGTAACATGGAAGTCAGCTCGCTACCGACATCCGCACTCTTACCGCGATGAATCAGCCCGGCTATACCACACATAGAAAATTCCTCCAAGATGTAGTTGATCTATCAAACAGACCGAGTGAGCACTGTCCAGCGCATCAACTCGCTACGGAATAGATAGGTATTAAGGCAAACAATCCAAATACGTTTCCATATCCCATTCCGTCGTGGTATGCATAAAGCGTTCCCATTCGTCGCGTTTGTAATGCTCGAATACCCTGTACATTTCACCAGGCATCGATGATTTAATGACCTCGTCATTGTCCAATGCTTCCAGGGCTTCGCCCAGCGACATCGGCAATTTCTTGACCTCTTTACCCGCATCAATCGCCTCATAGATATTGCGTTCTTCGGCTTCACCGGGATCCAGATCGTTCTCGATACCGTCGTCGAAAGCTTTCAGCAGCGCGGAACCCATCAGGTAAGGATTCACCATCGAATCAACCGAACGGTACTCGAATCGGCCTGGTGCAGATACACGCAATGCACAGGTACGGTTCTGATAGCCCCAGTCAGCAAAGATTGGCGCCCAGAAACCTGTATCCCAGAGACGGCGATAGGAATTAACCGTCGAAGAACCGATCGAAGTCAGCGCACCGAGGTGTTTGATAACACCGCCGATAGACTGCAAGCCAATCGGACCGGGGGCACGCTCGTCAACCGATGGATCGGGCATGAAGGTATTCTCACCACCGACCCGATAGCTAAAAGTCCCTTCCATACCGGGTAAGGAATCAATCCCGAGCCTATTGACCACATCTTCACCGCCGCGCCATAGCGACATATTATGGTGACAGCCCGAGGCCGATACACCCATGAATGGTTTCGACATGAAACAGGCGATCAAGTTATCTTCGCGAGCAACCTGCGCACAAATCTGACGGTAAGTGGTCAGCCGATCCGCATTACGCAGCACATCATCGAACTGGGTATTCAACTCGAGTTGTCCGGGTGCATCTTCGTGATCGCCCTGGATAATATCGAGACCCATTTGTTGTGAATACTCTATAACCTTCATGAAAGTGGGGCGAAGTTCTTCGAACTGGTCGATATGATAGCAATTGGGTTTGGTCACACCACCGTTGGGCTTACCATCATCACCACGCTTCAGCCACATCATCTCAGGCTCAGTGCCGCAGCGCATATCCAGTCCATGCTTATCCTGGAATGCATTGTGAATACGGCGTAAATTGCCACGGCAATCCGAGGTTAATGCACCACCCGGATTCTCGAGCTCCTCGCGATTGCGAAACAGTGTGCAAAATACACGGCCGACCCGTTTGTCCCAGGGCAATTGACAAAAAGTTTCGGGGTCCGGAATACCAACAAGTTCAGAGGATTCAGGGCCATAACCAATATAGTTACCATGGCGGTCAACAAATAGATTTGCGGTTGATCCATAAACCAGCTGGAAACCTTTTTCGGCGAGGCGCTCCCAATGCGCGGACGGAATACCCTTGCCGACGATGCGTCCAGTGACCGAAATAAACTGGTAATAGATATAGTCGACACCGGTTTCCTTAATCTTTTCGCTAACCTGCCTGACTAGATCGTCGCGTCCTGGCTGTGCTACATGGGCTTCTAGGTCGGTCATTTTTCTCTCCTTTGGTGTCCAGCTGGACTGGTGTGTTCTGTGGTTATACCAATACAAGACCTTTAAAGGGTGTCGTGTAGACCCGAATCGTCAAACATTAACTTGCGGAATAAGCCAGTGTCAACCACGTTATCCTGGCTTCAAAATTCTTGAATTTTGATCCAATACTGGATATGCTTATCCCGATTTATACCAACTTAGTACCTTTTAAATCGAGCTATGGCTAATCCTACTGCTACACAACCCAGTCACTCCGCTCAATCAGTCTCACGCCTACCCGATGCGGCCGATGTTGGTGGTTCCGCGGGTATCGCAGCACAGTTACGTCGCTCGATTCTTGAAGGTGTTTATGCATTCAGTGACCGCCTACCCGCGGAACGGCATCTTGCCGAAGCGTTTAGCGTCTCCAGGGGAACAATTCGTGAAGCACTCCGACGACTTGAAGAACTCGGAATGGTCACAAGAGAGATTGGCAGCGGTACCTTTGTTACTTATCGAGAATTCGCCGAACAGGCTGCTATCGCCGACGTCACCAGCCCACTGGAATTGATCGACGTACGTTTTGGCATCGAACCTCAGATGGTAAGGCTGGCAATTGCCAACGCCACGGCAATTGACATCGAACGACTCCACAAAGCACTCGGGCGAGTGGAATCAACACAGAACGATCCGGAAAGTTTCACGCTGGCTGACAGCGAGTTTCACCTGTCACTGGCAGACTGCACACGCAACCGGCTGATGGTATGGCTCTATCAACTGATTAATGAAACACGTACTCACTCACAATGGGCTTCAATGAAGGATACGATACTGACTTCTGAGCGTATCGCTAAATACAATGCCCAACACCGACAACTCTACAATGCGATCTCAAGCCGTAATATCGACAGCGCGATGGCAACGATACACGAACATCTCGAGCGCGCACGCACCGATCTTATCGGCGCAAGTAGAAAATAAAATACGGGTCCACCGTATATTGATAGTACGGGTTAGACTGTAGTGCTCGCCTTGTTCCAGTCTGGCTTAAACCCAAGAACGATCACATCCTTGGGCATTCGGGAATTGAATAGCCGATTGTGCCAGTAGGTTGCTTGATAGGCAGGGGCATCGTCGACCAGTTGCCGTACTGTACAAGGTAAGGTGTAAGCTGCACTGAACTGGGAAAACACCAGGGTGCAGGCCCGCTTGGCCAGCAACGCTCGAACCAAAAGACCACCAGACTGAAACAACGCGGTTAACTCATCAGAGAATTCATGTGGTCTCTGATAGTGAGTCGCTGAGAGAAACTTAAGACCATTGGCAAACCGATCTGCCGGATCATGGGTTTTCTGCACCAGGTATCGGAACTGACTTGCATCGCTTTCTGCCGAACATCTATTGATAAGTACAGTAATTGAAGTGGAATAAAGACCATCCTCTCTCAGTAGTACACGAGGTTGCATACCATCACTGGGCTGGCCCTCGCCCTGACGCATGGCGATCTGGCGCAAGCGGCATTGCCATCCCAAAAACCTCTGCTGTAATCCCTCCGCCTGAGTGTCCATAGCATCTTACTGTGCACTCATACACGTTAATTAACAACAGATCCAAAACCGTAATGCCGGCTCAAAATCCGCACTAACGCTCTACTTCCGGTGTTCTGGGGTTAGACTAGCCCACCTTCAACACAGCCCCGTAGATGAACAGTGCCGCAGCCCGATTTTTTTATCGACATAGACGGTGTACTTTGTGATGGCCCGAACCTGATTAAAGGTGGACCGGAATCGCTATCGTTTCTCCGCTCCCAAAGCAGCAGATTTTTACTCGTCACCAACACTACAAGAATGTCTGCTTCAGATATTCAATACAAACTCAATGGCATTGGCTACAAAATCAGTAGCGAAGAGATTTTCCCTGTCTCACAAGCTACAGTGGAATATGTGAATTCCCGGTACAGTCATGCACACTGTTTCCTCATCGGCGATGAAAACCTTGATTCACTCTTTCGAAGCCATGGCCATACAGTCACTCGAAGCGAGGAACCCGTTGATTTGGTAATCATCGGGCAGGTGCAATGGGCTCATTTTGGAGAAATCGATATTGCCAGGCGCCTGGTCGAGGCTGGTGCAGAACCGGTGGCTATGCACAAGGATCCTACCTGGCCAGACGGTGGCATAACCCGGATCGGATTGGGCCCCATCGTCGCCGCACTGCAATCAGCAATCACTAGAAAGATCACACTGATCGGCAAGCCGGAAACCACTTTCTTTGAAACGGCTCTCGCACGGGCAGGCTACCCAAGGTCAAACACGATCATGATTGGCGACAGCCCGCAGACAGACATCGCTGGCGCTACGAGTGCAGGCCTGAGGACCCTCCAGGTTCGAACGGGTAATGGGGCAGGCACCTCGCCCAAGAGTTGTGATTGGATACTGGACTCCATAGCGGATCTACCCCAGTGGTACAGATCCAACTTCAACCGTTGAAGAGCTATTGAAAGCGTTCTCAGCCTCAGTGGATTCAGCCCCGGCGATTCAAATACAGGCCGACCCGATAATCATGTGCAAAGGCCTGCGCAAAGTATACGGCGATCTGGAGGCTGTCTCGGGACTCGACCTTGACATCCCGCGCGGCAACTGTTTTGGCCTACTGGGACCCAATGGGGCCGGTAAAACAACAACCCTGCGCATGCTCCTGGGACAGTCGCCGAGAACTTCGGGGGTTCTAAGTGTTTTCGGTGAAAGTATTGAGAGCAATCTGCGTGAAATTCGACAGCGGACAGGGATCGTTCCCCAGGCCAATAACCTCGATCCAGATTTTACAGTCTCTGAAAACCTGCGGATATATGGGCTTTACTTTCGGATCACCTCCTCGGTACTGGAGCACCGTATTCCCAAGCTACTCAAACTGGTTGAATTGGATCACCGGGCAAAAGATCGTATTTCGACCCTGTCTGGCGGCATGAAGCGCAGGCTGATCCTGGCCAGAGCACTGATAAATGATCCCGATCTGCTCCTTTTTGACGAACCAACAACGGGCCTTGATCCTCAGGCCCGGCACATGATTTGGTCCCAAATCCACCGACTAAAACGCAATGGTAAAACTATTTTACTCACCACCCACTACATGGAAGAAGCAGAGCGTCTGTGTGATGAAATTGTAATTATTGACCACGGCAAACTCATCACTCAAGGCCCGCCCAAGGATCTGATTCGTATTCACTGCCAAAAGGAAGTTCTTGAGATCCGCGGCGAATTACCCGACCGACTGTTTACGGAACTCGGTTATCAGCGCAGCAGGTTCGAGCAAGCAGGTGATACTTATTACTTATATAGTGACGATCCCACTGAACTCTTAGAAACTGCCGCTGCTCTCCCTGAACTCGCCTGCCTGCATCGCCAATCAGGGCTTGAAGATGTTTTTCTCAGACTGACGGGTCGGGAACTGCGTCACTGATGGACTGGCGGCTACCTATACCACGACTGGAGACACTGGCAGTCTGGCAACGGAATGCCCTAGTCTGGAGACGGATGATCGGCGCGAGTGTACTGATGCACTTCGGCGAACCCTTTATCCTTCTCATTGGATTGGGATACGGCCTCGGCAGGTTTATAGGCGAGATGGCAGGTATCCCCTATTTTGCGTTTCTAGCGTCAGGGTTTATTGCCTGGTCGGCTATGAACGTCGCCAGCATGGAGGCTATGTGGTCGGTTTATACACGGATGGTTCCCCAACAAACCTACGAGGCTATTCTCGCAACACCCACACGCGTTGACGATATTGTCATTGGGGAACTGCTCTGGTGTGCCAGCAAAAGCCTGGTCAGTGGTTCGGCGATCCTCGTCGTAGCCACTGTACTGGGTGCCGTTGCTGACTGGAGGGCCGTACTGGCTTTGCCCGTAATTTTCCTGACCGGATTTTGCTTTGCAACACCCGCGCTCATTATGACCGCGCTGGCGAAAGGATATGAATTCTTCACGTTCTATCTCACACTGGTCATGACACCCATGTTCATTCTGTGCGGTGTCTTTTATCCCACGACCAGTCTCCCTGCGCCCATGCAGACGTTCGTTCAATTTTTGCCCCTCACGCACGCAGTCGCCTTGATCAGGCCGCTAGTCGTAGGCCAACCCGTGATAGATGCTTGGTTGCATGCCGGTGTACTGGCATTTTGTGGGTTCGTTGGCGCCTGGATAGCAGTAGCGCTGGTCAAGCGGCGCCTGATTGTATGATCTTTCCACTAGCATTGTTGTAAGCATTAAACTAGCACCACCAGACCTAAGAAACCCGAACCCAGACCCTTGGCTGAGCGCACCTTTTCTTCTCTAGACCGTCTGATCTGTGCTGCTGACGACACTCTAGCCGTTCTATTTGGCCGCCAGGGCGGTACGAACCGGCCGGATCCCGCGGTTGGAATTGCCGAAGGGGATTTAACCCCAGCAGAGAGAAATCTATCCGCAAGACTCATGCGGGTTAACCACGTTGGCGAAATTTGTGCGCAGGCCCTGTACCAGAGCCAGGCCCTGACATCCCGTTCAGACAGCGTACGAAAAACCTTGAGCCTGGCTGCACTCGAGGAGCAAGACCATCTACGCTGGTGTGAGAACCGCATCAATTCCCTCGGCGGACGAAAAAGCCTCTTGAATCCAGCCTGGTATCTGGGTTCATTTACAATCGGACTCGCTGCCGGCTTTGCCGGAGACCGAATTAATCTGGGATTTCTTAGGGAAACTGAAAAACAGGTTGAAGGCCATCTTCACTCTCACCTGGACCGTCTACCGAAAAAAGATCTCGCTAGCCGAACTGTCGTCGGTGCCATGAAAGAAGATGAAAAACAACATGGGGAAACCGCGCATCGGGCCGGTGCCTCCGAGCTACCCCTACCTATAAAATCTCTGATGCGCCTTGCCAGTCGGGTTATGACAGGTACTGCACACTGGATCTAGTCGCACCCCCACACTCCTATCTGGTGTCCACCGTATTGCACTGGTTGGTCAGACTACTGCTCGTAGTCATGGTTCTCGTGGGTAGCAATCAATTAATGGCTGAACCAATCTCCGTAACTGATGATGCTGGAAATGCCATTACGCTGTCAGGTCCTGTCCATCGGGTAATCAGTCTTGCTCCGGCACTGACGGAAATCATCTATCACGTTGGCGGCGGTAATCGTCTGGTCGGTACAGTTGAGCACAGCGACTATCCTGCAGCCGCACGCAAGATTCAGCGCATCGGTGCACACGACCGGTTTGATTTTGAGGCCATACTCGCACTCCAACCCGACCTCATATTCGCCTGGGCAAGTGGCAACCCGGCGGATCAACTGAGCCGCCTTGAGAAACTCGGACTGCTTGTTTACCGTGCGGAACCCGGCACACTTGAAAGCTTGGCAGCCACAATACAGCAGATCGGCAAGGTGATCGGAAGCGCTCAGGAAGGATTGGCACGAAGTCAGGAGCTATTGATCGAAGCCAATGGGATTAAGCAAGAATTCGGCCATAGACAAAACCTCACCGTTTTTTATCAGGTCTGGCATGATCCGATCATTACCCTTAACGGCAAACATATTGTCAGTCAGATGCTGCGCAGTTGCGGCGCAACAAACCTGTTTTCGGATCTCCCGGACATAGCCCCGGTGGTATCTCTAGAGTCAGTCATCAAACGAAATCCCGAGGTCATCGTTGTTGGCGGAACACCAGACGGTGCGCCTAAGTGGCTGAAAAACTGGGAAGCCTGGGGTCATATCACCGCGGTCGCCCACGGACATCTTTTTTCTGTGAATGCTGATCTGCTACATAGACACTCCCCACGGATCATCCTTGGCCTGAGGAAACTTTGTGAGATTCTGGATCAGGCGCGACAGTGACACCAACGGGAGAAGCTCACTTCTCTGCCTGATACTGTAGTCGAAGAAACCAGACCCGTCCTGGCTCACGGTAGTTTTTTGCAGTGGTATACACTTCATCCAGAAGATTATTTACCTCTGTTTTGATGGCCCAGGACCTGTTCAACTCGTACACAAAGTAGCCATGAATCAATGCATAGCTATCGAGTCGTGAACTGTTGGCCTTATCATCGTAACGAGTCCCGTGATACTGCAGATTCAGGCCATAACGTGACGATCGATACTGACGATCTAGATCCAACTGGATAACTTCCTTCGAACGACGAGGCAACTGGTTGTTTGTGCTTCTATCAATGGGATCAGACAACGTCAGACTTGTCCCCATCTCCCAGTTCTTCAGCAACCCGGCCCTGACAAGTCCATCCCACTCAAACTCGAAACCGTTTATCCTGGCTTTATCGACATTGACTGACGCCCAGGTCACGGGGTCATAGCCAATTAAGTCTTCAATCCTTGTTTGGAAACCTCTTATCGACCAGTGACCACGGTAACTATCCCCGCTTAACCCGATCTCAAAGGAGGATGACGTTTCGACATCCAGTGTCGGAGTACCGAAACCGGGATAGTAAAGATCATTAAAACTCGGCGATTTGAACGCGGTCCCATAACCCATGTTGAGACGATATCCGCTCGTCAGGTCGAGTGCGTAATCAACATTTCCAGTCGTATGCATACCAAACTGTTCGTTATCATCAATTCTTGTACCGGCCACAAAATTTTGCGCACCATAGATACCTTGCCACTGCAAAAACACACCCAGGTTTGACCGTTCATCGATATCGTAGGTTACCGAACTGTCAACAGATTCCTTAGAGTAGTCTGAACCGGCTGTGAGCAAGTGCTGATCGCTAACAGGCCAGTCTAATTGGCCATTCAGCTGAAACCGCGTGGTATCAAACTTTCCGTCTGACACACCGTCTGCAAACATCTCCGAATCATCCAGG
>Ga0208128_1000017_pt1 | contig 63347 bp, 41 predicted proteins | sample ETNtaG_35_FD_185758 | JGI IMG/M metagenome (GOLD analysis project Ga0208128, IMG submission 185758) | Marine microbial and viral communities from oxygen minimum zone, Eastern Pacific Ocean - ETNP201306PF51B (SPAdes) (version 2) | ecosystem: Environmental > Aquatic > Marine > Oceanic ... | reverse complement strand
GCTCAACTGAAAGCTATTGGTAGGAAATTGAGATCTGATGTTGACACCTTATTTCAGTCTATCTAAGATATGACTTTTTATATGGGTTTAGCTATAGCAGAAGAGATTATCCAAAACATGGAAGCCGGATTAAACAACTTCCGAGAAGTATTAGCCAGTCTGAAATGTCAATTGAATGAACCCCATCACAACCAGACCGAAACACATCTTCCTACTCGTCACCTTATTGGTACCATTTTTTGCTTTCGGATTGACTGAACCGAGTCCGGCTCAAAATCCCGGCACCCAGCACCGAACTATGCAGTCGGCTCAGCAAAAGCGTGAGTATCTGCTGCACATCCCGCAGGGATACCAAAAGGACCAGAAAGAGCTGCTGGCACTGGTTATTATGTTACACGGCCGTTCAAGCAATGGGCAGAGAGCGGCTAGCAGATACTACGGTTGGACCGAGCTAGCTGACAAAGAGAGGTTCATTGCTGCCTTTCCCACCGCTCTGGGTTCGCCGACCAGTTGGAAGGGGGCATGGCCAGGCCAGCCAACTCAGGATTCCCAGTTCCTGTCGGAGCTAATTGACCTATTATTGCAGCAACTGCCAATCGACAAAAATCAGGTCTTCATGACGGGACATAGCAGCGGAGGCTTTATGAGTTTCTCCTTTGCGGTGACCCATTCGAATCAGGTGGCCGCCATCGCCCCAGTAGCAGGTCTTCTCATTGGCAGCAGGAGGCCAGTTCTACCGATCTCCGTCATCTCCTTTCACGGTATGGCCGACGACATTGTTCCCTACGCTCAGAAAGGATCATCCAGAAGGGGCATGCTAACCGCTCAAGAGTCGGTCAGGTTCTTTGCCCGCCATAATAGCTGCAATGGCCCTGTACGCTCCGACATCAACCAGGACAAAGTCCACATCGACACCTGGAGTAATGGCAAGGATTCGACCCAAGTTCAGCTTTACAGTATTGAGAACGGTAATCACGGTTGGCCCCGAGAAAGCTACCATTCAGTTTCTGCTACCCAAATCATCTGGCAGTTTTTCAAAGCTCACCCTCGCCCAACCAGTGGTCAGGATTAAGGTAGTCTAGCACTGTCACATATTCTTTTGTTGCTTAACCTTCTCCTTTAACCCGGCTGGAGCATCTTAGCTCACCTTAGGATCCACAAAGCTCTGCACCTCCAAACCAACTGGCGTCAGCATTTCAAACCTACCCTGCTTGCCGGTATAGATGCGGCTAACTTCCACTAACTCTTTGGCTTGATGATCTACTCGAAACAGGTAGACCACAGCGTGATCCACTCCATCTCCACCCTGATTCCAAGTTACAGTACCAGAAGTCTTAGCTGTTTCTTTATCCACTTATAGACAAGGAGAATGTGGTTTGAGCGGGATATTCACGCCAAGATTCAGGTTTGGCTCGTTACCGTAAATGTTATATTTCAGTGGATAACGTCTAAATTGCCACGTAATCTAACAAAACCTATAAGTAGAGGATTTATGAAAACAGGTACAAGAGTTCAGGGTAAAAACAGACAGATAATTGATACTATTCAGCCAACCGACAAATGTTCGGCTCTAAACGAAAAAAATAAAATTTCGACGTTTTATAAAACAAACTCTTACCCAAGGCGTCTATCATAAATAAATAGTACCAACTATTTTACTAATTCGCTATAAGGATCTAAAACCATCATGTTTCAACTCGCTAAAATCAGGTTTGCTCTGTTGCTGTTACTAGCCTTTTGCCTGGTTGCAACCCATGTAGTAGCAACTTCGCTTCCTTATGCCAAGGCCGGATTGACAGACAGAGAAGCGGCAACGCATCTTCTAAATCGTTTCACCTTTGGCCCCCGACCCGGCCAAATCGATAGAGTGATCGAGATAGGGTTAGATAACTGGTTTCGTCAACAGATTGAGAGTGAAAACTCAACTGCAGGTCTAGATCTCCGACTGGCACAGTTGGGAATTACCAACATGACAACCTTCCAAGTTTTGAGCCGTCATCCCAGTAATGGAAGCCTTCGGTCAATGGCGATTCGAGATGGCGTAGTTCCTGAAAATATCGTCGATCTGGAGGCTGATCAGCTAAAAACAAAACTTCAAGAGTACGCCAAAGAGCATAGATTTCGATCACAATCCCTGTTAATGCAAGAGCTAAAAGGGCGAAAAATTCTGCGGTCGGTTTATACTGACAACCAGTTAGTCGAAGTTCTGACCGATTTTTGGTTTAACCACTTCAACGTCTCAACCACCCATGGTCAAGCGAGACCGTGGATTCCATCTTACGAAGAAGTGGCAATTCGTCCTTATGTCTTAGGTCGTTTTTACGATATGTTGGAAGCAACCGCTAAACATCCCGCTATGTTGTTTTATCTGGACAACCATCAATCGAATGCTGAAGAAAGTGCAACCGCTAAAGCTAAGAGAAAGCGAAGGAGAACCCGAAAATCTCGACTAAGCAAAACATCATTAGGAGCAGCGAAGAGCGAAGAAAACATGATGAGCAGCCAAGCCATAATTCCGAAACCAAACAAGAAACGGGGGATTAACGAGAATTATGCCCGTGAGTTACTGGAACTTCACACACTTGGTGTTGACGGTGGGTACACTCAAGCCGACGTGGTTGCAACGGCTCGCGCCCTGACCGGCTGGAAGGTCAACGGAAAGTATCTGAATCGCATTAAGAAAGGCAAAAATAGTGACAATGCGATCAATTCCTTTACATTCGTTAAAAGCAGTCACGATATTAACCCCAAAACTGTTTTGGGCCAGCGCCTATCACCCAATCGGGGAATAGCAGATGGTAAGCAAGTCTTAGATATCGTGGCTCAACATCCCTCAACCGCACAGCATATTGCACGGAAGTTAGCCGTTCGATTTGTTACGGAGAGTCCAACCGAAGCCTACATTAACCGATTGGCACAGATTTTCCTGTCCAGCAGTGGTAATTTGCGGCAGATGATAGAAGGAATCGCAACCTCGCCGGAGTTCTGGGCAGAAGCCAAGCGTTACCGAAAGACCAAATCGCCCTTTCGCTTTGTCGTTAGCACGCTCCGTATTACTGAAGCCGAGATAAAATCGACCAGGCAATTATCCAATTGGATTGCTCGAATTGGTGAGCCTCTTTACGCTTGTCAACCGCCAACCGGTTATGCTGATACAGGAGGATACTGGATCAATTCCGGTTCAGTATTAAATCGGGCTAATTTTGGAATGGATCTGTTTACCGGTAAGATCAGGGGAGTTCGAGTAAAACTGGCGGAAGATTCACCGAAGCAGTCGCTGTCGGAGCGAATACAATCACTCTGCCTGAGTCTATTTCCCATTCGGGACACAGAAAAAATGTGGCGGCAAATTGGACAGATCCTATTGGCCTCTTCTCCAGAATTAAAACCAGATCGCAAACGGACGAAAACCAGACGTCAACAAACAGCACAAATTGTGGGACTAATCATCGGTTCGCCTCAATTCCAGGTCTATTAAAGAGTTACAACTTTACAGGAGTCAATAGAATGTGGACAAGAAAAGCATTTCTGAAGTCATTGGGAATTGGTCTGTATTCAATTTCTATCGGTAGTGTTCCGCTGTTTTTGAATCGAGCGATTATGGCGTCTTCCGACGAGGAGCGTCGCCGAAAAACTCTAATTGTCATTTTTCAGAGAGGTGCAATGGATGGATTGATGGCGGTTTCACCCTTTAAGGATTCGCACCTGAAAAAGATGCGTCCGACGTTGATGATGAACGTTGACCAAAGCGGCCAGTCCCTGATAGATCTCGACGGTTCCTTCGGCTTGCATCCGGCTTTCAACTCTATGTTACCTTTTTTTATAAACAGAGAGCTTGCCATTGTGCATGGCGTAGGATCTCCCTACCCGACACGCTCTCATTTCGATGCCCAAAACTATATGGAAAGTGGTACCCCGGGTATTAAAGGAACTCAATCTGGTTGGCTGAATCGCGCTGTTGGCTTGTTGGATCGCGAAGGAACACCGTTGCGATCAGTTTCTGTAACCAAACGTCAACCGTTTGCCACGCAGGGCGACGAGTCAACAGTGGTCGTTCCCGATTTAAGAAGCTTTGGTCTAAGATCCGGTCATCAGACAATCAAAAATATCTATCGGACACTATACTCGGAAACCGGATTTGAGGCTTTACGAGATGCTGGCCAAGAAAGCATCTCGGTCATGAAAATGATCTCAGCCATTAACGCCTCCAAGCACCGTCCTGCCAAGGGCATCGTCTACCCTAAATCGAGAATCGGTAATAACCTGCGCCAGATAGCACAACTGATTAAAGCCGATGTAGGCCTTGAAATCGCCTTTACTGAAATGGGTGGTTGGGACACACATCGTCGCCAGGGAACAACGGCTGGCTCTTTTGCACGACAGGCTAAAATCCTGGCTGACTCTGTCGTCGCTCTATGGCGAGACTTGGAAGATCACCGCCAAAATGTGGTACTGCTGACCATGACTGAATTCGGACGCACTGTGCGTGAAAACGGTTCTGGCGGCACAGATCATGGTCGTGCCTCTTGTCTCTTCATCCTTGGGAGCCAAGTGGACGGAGGTAAAGTTCACGGGCATATTCCAGTTTTGGCACCAGAGGCACTAGAGGACCAACGAGATTTACCAGTAACCACTGACTTTCGTTCTGTTTTCGCTGAGGTCGCCGCGCAGCATTTGTCTATTACAAACGATACAATTCTCTTTCCCGGCTGGTCCGGTAGACGACTGCCGCTTCTAAGTTAAGCATATCCCCACGAATAAATTCGAGGGATACAAAGGTAGATGACCGCTGTTACTGAATTCAAGTGAAATTGCCAACCGGGCCTGACACCTTCTTGTCCAAGGGTTGGGCCTCCAACTCTTAAAATGTTTCGGCTGACGTCTCTACCCCATTGATATGTGGCACCGAATGTCTCTTAGAATTTTAGTTTCAAGAATCAACCTGCGATTTGAATTTGGATGAACTACGAGTATAGCTATCCCGAAAAAGTCTCCTTTAATGCTTGATTGGTAGCATTTTGGATATTTTTGTATTTTCTTCTTACATTTCCTCAGCGTATTTTTGAAAGTTGTCTCGGTCTGTCCCTCTATTTCACTACAAACTTTCAGATCTCAATACTATCTACATCCGAGTTAAAGGTAACAAAGTCTAATATAGGCTGCCGATCATTAAACTGTGGCTGACAACCATAATCCCCTTTTAGCCGTAATTGATGAGAACCTGTTCTACTATATCGTTTGATCCAAGCAGATACAGTTTAACAACCACTTCCATACCTGCGGCCAATTACTGTTTTCTTCAGCGGACTGTCTTTATTGGTCTCAACTATTCTCTTAGGCCAATCTAAGCTATATGCTTTTCATCTCAAGAATTAAATCTTTACTCAGAATAGTGTCTCGCCGGTAGTTTACTTCTGATCCAACCTTTGGTACAATGGTTCGGCAGATATATGACCACAACTGACAAATTGCAACAGGGACGAAGAAAACGTCCTGTTCGGAATGAAATCTAATCTATCTTCAATCAGAAGGAGTTAGGCCACATGAAGCCTTATCGTCTAATGCAGACCCGTGCCTGGTATGGGGACGAAGAATTAACCCTACAGTTTCCCAGTAGTTGGGAAATCCAAAAAATAGCACCGAAAGACGCGCCAGAATTGACGGATGCGGAAATTAGATCTGCTTTTCAACAACCAATTGGTTCGACCGGTTTGTCGGAGATGGCAAAGGGCAAAAAAAGTGCGGCTATTGTAGTCGATGACCTGAGTCGTCCGACTCCAGCATCTCGGATCATCCCTGTCTTGTTACAGGAACTGAGCGAAATTCCAAAAGAGGAGATCTGTTTTGTGATCGGTGGCGGCTCACATCGTCCACTAACAGCAGACGAGATTAGCAAGAAGCTAGGGGCGGATATTGCTGCTGAATATCGAGTCTTTAACCACGATTTCATGTCGGGTGAGCACCGACCCTACGGTAATTTGCCCGATGGATTGCCAATCTATATCAATCGAGCGGTCGCCGATGCAGATCTTAAAATTTGCTTAGGCGGGATTTATCCCCATGGGTCGGTCGGATTTGGTGGTGGCTCTAAGCTGATTTTACCAGGGGTTTCAGGTTTTGCTACTATGTTCTATTTCCACACCTTTTATCGAGGGCGAGGGCACGCTGTGATCGACCAACAAGGCGACCAGCCAGATAATCGTACCATCTCCGAAGCCGTAGCAAAGGTCGTGGGGTTAGAGGCAGTGGTCAATGTAGTGATCAACAGTCGGCGTCAGGTCGCCGGCTTGTTTGTAGGGGATTTTGTGGAGGCTCAGCACACCGGCGCACAATTCGCTGCTCAGACTTACGGAACGGTGATTCCGCCAACTGTTCGTGCTGAAACCGATCTGGTAGTCTTAAATTGCTACCCGCTCGATTCCGACCCAATTCAAACCAGTAAAGCCTTGTGGGCGAGCGAGCACTTTGAAAACGCCTACATATTAGCTATTAATCCCGCCTGTGATGGTATCTGCTATCACGGTCTGTTTGACCAGATTGACTACCAACGGTTTCTGACTCAGCAAAATAAGGCCTCAGCCGATTCATCTACATCTACACCGGCACCTGCTCTTGAATCTAAAGACCAACTTCTAGTTTGGTCATCTAACTTTCCAGCGGATCAATTCTACAAAAAACATCCTACCGCAATTTTATATCGAGAATGGGAACAGGTCATTGAGATACTGCGTCCGAAGTTGCCAGCTACCGCTAAGGTGACCGTATTTCCCTGTGCTAGTATACAGGTCTTATCGGAAGGCTAGAGATTGAGGATTAAACGGGAAGGATTTTATTCTCGGCTCGATCTTAGATCTAAGATTTCCAATTCAGACAATTGATCTATCCAGGATGGGATTTCGTCGATCGGATTACGGGACAGGCGAAGTTCTCGCAGATTTTGCAGTTGACCAATCGTTTCAGGTAATTGTCGGATCTGGTTGCTTCCTAACCGCAGTATCTGCAGACAATTCAACTCACCGATTGAGGCAGGAAGTGACTGTAAATTGTTGTGACCAACGTCGAGTGCCATTAAATGTTGCAGTCGATCAATTTGGCCCGGTAGATGGGTCAGATGGTTATCTGATAAGCTAAGTAGACGCAAATTAGGCAGGTCGGTTATTACCTCTGGGAGAGTTTCAAATAGGCCGCTATCAATGGTCAGATATTGCAAATTTTTAAGTTGGCGAAACGTGTCAGGCAAACTGGTTAAGGAACTTGGCTTGACAGTTAAGATCTGTAAATTTTTGAGTTGTCCAAAAGAATCTGGTAACTGCGTGATTGGGCTTCCATAGAGGAGTAAATTTTTCAGATTTTTTAAGCGACCGAAAGTTTCCGGCAGATGGTCTAGATGATTGTAGATAGTCTCAGAAGGGACCGTTCCGCAGATAGGATGTAATTCGTCTGATGGAAGCTCTTTCTCATTAGTATAGATAACCAGGCTAGACAGGTTTTCCAGTTGACCAATCACCTTCGGTAGATGTCTCAAATTGGCTGATCCGAGGTATAGCAGGCGCAGATCTTTGAGGTTGCAGATGGATTCCGGTAAGTACTCCAGTTTACTGTACCCTAAATCCAGCACTTGCAACTTCTGAAGTTGGCCGATCGAATCGGGAAGATATCGTAGCCGGGTTGAACCGAGATGCAGGATCTGTAATCGTTGGAGTTGACCGATTGAATCGGGGAGGTATTCTAGCTGGCTATAGCCGAAGTCGAGAACTTGAAGATTTTGTAAATTGCCGATGGTGATCGGCATGGTATTCGGATTATACGAGCCGACATACAACCGTTGCAAGTTGTTGAACGAGCCAAGCGACTCAGGGATGACATCGACACCTTCCAGGCTCAGGATATCGATATCAGCAGGATTTTCGAGGGCTGAGGTCATTGATTTATAGATTACTGGTCGTTGGCCGGTTCTCTGCGTAGTTGTGTTTTGACTATTAATAATGCAGTCAACCATACTGCCATCGTCCGACTGAACATACCATCTTCCTTCCGATTTGAAAGCGCCAAAATGGGGCTGAGCTTCGAGATAATGAGGCGAAGACATTTCCGCAGTGCGATTAAGCCTACTCATTTTGTATTTCCGCACCAGTTTTCTGGTTTGACGTCTGGATGCTTTCCAGACAGTACGATCAAGTTTACTTTTCGTTTCATCTATTTCCCTTACGAAGTAAAATAAACTACTTTGTTGCTGATCTATACTCCTTGTCTATTTCTATAGTTTTCTATAGTTGGGATTTTGTCCAGACAGGAAAATGTATAAAGAAAGAGGCTCGAATTAATAGATATACGTCAGGTTAGAACGGGCGGAATCAGTGGAGAGAATCAATACAAACTGGGAGGATAAACAGCCATTTAGTTTGGTTCGACTGCCAAGGATAAGTTTCTGACGGTTTAGACCTGGCTTCTAAAGGTGCGGATCAGTTGGGAAATAATCGCTTGTTTGCGCTTCCAGTTGATGCGAGCGGGTGGGATAACATAAATACCGTCAACCGGAAAGCGGTCTTGTCTGCTGAGTTGATACACAAAGTCGTTGATCATCTCCAGGCCATAGATGGCCTGATCCTCAGCTGAAGATAGGCTTTGGAAACGATCCACCACGGTCAGTGGAATGTACATCCCCAAGTTGTCACGTAAAAAAGAGATGCTGCGAAAGCTGGTGATGGGCAAGATTCCCAGTAGTACCTTAATGTCAAAATTTCGGGTGGCGTGGTAAATCTGCTCTGCATCGTCCAGCGTATAAACAGGTTGGGTATAGACGTATCTGGCGCCGTTTTCAACTTTTTGGCGTAGATGTTTCAGATGAGGGCTGAGATTGGGAGCAACTGTTAAGCCTCCGCCAACATAAAAATTACAGGCTTCACCCAAAGGGGAACCGTCGATCAGATAACCCTGGTTGAGTCGTTCAATTAGGGCCATCAATTGCACTGAACCTCGCAGATCGGTTACGACTTTGGCTGTTTCGTAACGACCGACTTTGGGGTGATCGCCTGACAACGCAATTACCCCCTGAATTCCTAAAGCCCATGCCTCCAACAGATGTGACTGAATGCTAATCAAGTTGCGCTGGCGAGTGGTCCAGTGGATCAGGGTTGGAATATTGGTCACTTGTTGGAGTCGAAAAGCGGTACCGATAGTGCCGATATTGACGGTTGCCCCCGCATTATCCGGCACATCGAACATATCGACCCCAACTGTCGCCAGTCGCTGGGCTTGATTTAACATCGCTTTGAGCTGTGGAAAGGTATTGGCACGCATTTCGACACTGACTATCCGATTTTTGCGTTCAAATATCTGCTGAATCGGGTTAGGTGGAACGATACCTTTGGGTGGTTTGGGCTGTTCTGGAAAGACAAAAATTTGTGTTGGCCGTTGAATCGGAGATTGTCCAGCCACACTAGATCGAGTTTTCCGGATATATTCAGGCGTGGTCCCACAACAGCCACCGATGATGTTGACACCCAGGTCGATAAATTTTTGAACATACTCATTGAACAGGTCAGCCGAAACACTATAGGTCGTATCTAACTGTCCTTGGTCGATTCTGGGAGTACCTGCGTTAGGTTGGATGCTGAGAGGTGTACTGATAACTGGTGCTAGTTTCTCCGTAGCATTCAAGAGATCGTGTGGCCCCCGACAGTTCAATCCAATTATGGATACCCCTAACTGGGCTAATGATTGGGCAAATACCCGTACATCCGTTCCATCCCTCAAAAGCCCTTTCGAGACACCGCTGATTTGAGCAATTACCGGAACCTCGAACTCGAGTGCTAATTTAACGGCCACGGTTGCCTGGTGTAGATTGGTGAAGGTCTCCAAAATGACCAGATCTACTCCGGCTTCGACTAATACAGTAATCTGGGTTTTAAAGATCTGGCGCATCTCGCTCACCGACAGATCCCTCTCAAAAGGGTTACTTTCCAGTGGTCCAACCGAGCCTGCGACGAAAATCTCCCGCGAATCATGGCTGAGGCTAAGCATTCTACTTTTCGCTACAGCCTGTTTCGCCAGTTCAACACCTACCTGATTAATTTCCTTAACCCGATCGCCGAATCCATATAGCTCCAACTTCCGCTGATTGGCGCCGTAGGTATTGGTTTGGATAATATCGGCACCGGACTGGCAATATTCCAGGTGAATCTGTCGGACTAGTTCCTGGTACGATTCTTCGACGTTGCATGCATCCAGACAATCTATATGCGAAGGAATCCGTTGACGAAGCTGAGTACCAAACCCGCCATCGCAAACCAGAATTTGAGACTCAAGTTGAGGTAGGAAATTAGACATGATTACTTGACAGGAGGAACAGCTTTCTTAGATAAAGATCCATCTAAGAGGATCGCCCAAGCAGGTGCTGCCACATCTGCCGACGGAGCCCACGCTCTTTGTAGTGATCGGATTGTGAACAGATACCAACCCGCTCTGACCCGAGTCGACCGGCTTCAATCTCAGCCGTCTTTGGATCGTGATTCCAACTGGGTTTGGTGGGTTCGCTTGTCCGATTAAATAGAAATTTCAGCATATAACGTGTGCGATCGCCCTTGTTTCGGCTGGCAGCATGCCAGATATCGTAGTGATTAATGGCGACAGTGCCCGCCTTGACTGTCAATGCTACTTGGTCACGAAAATTAGTGTAGGTAGCCATCTGGTCGGTCGGCGCATTGCGGAAATGGGTTCCAGGTACAACCATAGTTGGTCCTAAATCTGAACTGACATCTTGTGGATAATACATGGCTAACACGGTACGAATTTGGTGATGTCGCTGATTAACGCCATCCTGATGCCAACTCTGACTGCGAGAACCGACAGGGTTAATGTGGCAGTGCCGGTGTCCACTCATCTGGTAGCTCTCACCTAGCAGGCTAATCAATGCACCTTTGACGCTTGGGTGGTCGTAAATCTGGTACAGTTTTGGTACAGCGTCTAAAATTCCGTCGCCCGGATTGCTTTTTAACTGACTAATCTCGTCGTAAATAGCCTGGTTGAGAGCCTCGGGGATATCGGTTTCGACGATATGATAGCCATGGGTGATGAAGGTAACAACCTCTTGGTCGGTCAAGAGATGAGAGGATGGATTATTTTCTGGTTCATTTTTGACTTCAGTCATCGTAGGCCTCTAATTTTTGCAAAATAAACTCATATCCTAAGACGTCAATTTCACAATCGTCGAAGTTAGTGCGTTGGTCAGGAAACTGGATTACCTGCCAACCATCTAAAATAGCATCATGTACGGATCGATAAGGCCAGTCATCGATATCGGGATCTATTTCAGTAACCGAACCTTTAACGGGTTCGTGGTATCCTGTGGCCACCACTTGAGATCGGATGTTAGGGGTTGCGGCGTGAATGTACAATAATCTTTGGCGGACCTGCTGCTGCTTGATAATAGTGGTCAGTTGATCTAAATCGGCTTCAGAAATTCCACCGTTTGCGATCTTTTGCCACACCTCGGTGATCCACTGATAGATTTGGTTTTTAGTAGGTTGGCTCATCAGTCTAATCGCTCCAACTCAGTTTGCTATTTACTATCTGTTCGTAATTACGGATAGGTTTATTTTATCAAGTCGATAAACTGAAGGCAAAAAATTATCAACGGGAAAGAAGGACGAAAATCTACCGCAACGATTTTTGTTGTCGGATGTGTGGTAGAGGGCTACCATCAAGACTGTATTGCCTTCAAGAGATCGGTGTCTCCGGTTCCAGATCCGAGGTGACTGTAGAACAACCTTTACTTTCGTCGTCGATACTGGATTTAATGGATTTCTGCGTTGGCTTAGCCAAAAATGGTCTGTACAGTAGATTAACTGAGTATATCTTACTTAACTAAGAGGAGGGATTTTCTTTTCTTCTCCCTCTTGCATAAACTCCCTTTTGCATAAAGATATCTCTAACTAACTTCATCCGTCTGCGGGGTTATCGATGTGCAAGCAATCGTTTAAATTAAAGCCTTTAGGCAAGACTAGAGTACACGCCCTCCATTTTGTGTTTGGGCCGGACCTGCCCGCTCATAACCTTGGCTAGGGCTAGCAATCAGAAGATAGGATAACCAGTGCGGGTAGATCAAGGAAGATTGGATTAAACAATAGACCGACCCGCACCGGACTCCAGTATCTTTAAAGGTAGATGTTACGCATTTGCCAGGTATCCAGAGATTTGAGTTGACTGTCCTGCCCTTGTGACCGGAGTGAAACGCCGAGGCTATCAACACGGCCTGGATAGACGCGCATGGCCACGCATTGTCTGTCGTTGACAAAGACCTCAATCACGCTCCTGTCGATAAAGACCCGCAGTTGTAGCGTTTCATCGGGAGCGATGTAAACCGGACCACTCTCCGGTGCACGTGAGCCCGCCTGTGGCAAAATCGAGGCATACGAAGAGTCGATGGTCAACCAACTGAAGTGGCGCACTTCGCCGTGGTCACGATTACGATAGCCGCGATTTTTAAAAAAGGCAATTCTGGTGAACTCTTCCTTGTTTGGAGAACGCAGGACGTTTATCTCTAACATCGGTGCATGGCCCACATCGATCTCGGCCACGATTTCCATCGCATTGCCGCTGATCCGGTCGAGGACGATTTCCTGGTTGGCGGGCAAGGTCATTTCACCTACGCGCTGATGATTGTAGCGAAGTGATTCGATATTTCCAGCCGGTTGAATGCCGAGTTCATCTGTGCCGATCAATGTTAAATGGCGCGGCAGGGTCATAATCTGGTTCCAACCCTTGGTCGGCATCCCTGGATTCATATTGTAGATGACAATCAATCCTCCTTTACCATCAGGGGTAGCAGATGGAGCGTGAACGCCGGACGGACCAACCGGGCCGAAGTTGTTTTTGCCGTGCGAAGTGACGACGAACTTATCCCGTTCGGTATCGTAGTCGCCCAACAGGTATTGCCCTCCGCTCATATGGCTGAAGAACAACAGCATGTGCCGGTCTCCGATAGGCCAGAAATAGGGACAGGCTCCATCATCACCGACCAGGGTGAACTGATCATCTTCGACAAAGGGGTGCAGATACTCCCAACTAGCCAGGTCTTCGGAACGGAAAAGAAAGTTGGCACGAACCGCTTTTCCCGCCGGACCATTGGGTAGCGTTCCACCAGAGAGTGAGTAGTAGATGTCGTCTTTTTTCCAGATACAGGGGTCAAAAACCCGATACGGAAGGGGTGAGTTGTCGGTTGATCGCATCGGTATAACGGCCTGCCCTGTCATTTTTTCCCAGTTTAGTAAGAGGGGGTCTTTAGACACGGCAACCATGTTACCTACCTCTGTTCCGTGATAGATGGCGATAACGCGATCTTCTTCTACCAGTGTAGAGCCGGAAAAACAGCAATTTTCAGGGTGCGGATAGATAGCGTAAGGGAGATCCCGCCAGTGGATCAGATCCTCACTGATAGCGTGTCCCCAATGCTGACGCGGATCTTCCGGCGGATAGGCTTGATAAAACAGGTGCCACCGATCTTGCCAGAAACAGAGTCCATTGGGATCATTAAGGGTGTGCTCAGGATTGATGTAGTGATAGATAGGACGATGCGGGTCACCCTCGTAGGATCGACGGTACTCTATCAGACGCTGCATCAGCGGGTTGGTCTTTAGCTGGGCCTCCTGTTCTTCCAGCGTCTCAGCAAACGTATACTTTGGAACGCGTGATGTTCGATCCGGTTGTGTCTCTACGGCCATTATATCTCTCCTCGTAACTTTCAGTATTTCAGTAAAGGTCAGACTTCTATCTAACTGGTATACCATAAAACACTTATCGAAAAATGTCAACCGGCTAGCGGGATGACACGCAGTTATAGACCAAAAAGCTTTTGAGCATTCTGGCTGTAGATTTGCTGCCGTTCACCGGCCGTAATTTGCATCTGATCAACCAATTGAGTAAAGACAGTGGGTTTAACCCAGGGATCATCGGAGGCGAATAAAAGCCGATCACCGCCGATAAAACGGTGGGCAAAAGCGATGCTCTCAACTGAAGGCGAAACCAGATCGAAGTAGACGTTCTGTCGGAGGTAGGTGCTAACCGGCTGGCTGATATGATCGGTGGCCCGACCCATGATCTCTGTTTGATGATCAATGCGTCCCATCATATAGGGTAAAACGCCACCGGCATGAGGCAGAACAACTTTCAACCTGGGATGCCGTTCAAAAATACCGTTTAGAATTAGACGTAACAACCCAAAACTGGTATCGATCTGGAAGCCGATCATGGGGATCATGGAAAAGTCCTGGATCGCTTCTCCCCATGCGGGGACGGTCGGGTGGAAAATAATCGGCAGATTACAGGCTTCAAGGTGGGTGTAAACCGGCTCGAACTGAGGGGATTCCAGCTTTTGACCGGCAATATGAGGGTAGAGCATCGCCCCTCTAAACCCTAACTTGGCGATACGGTCAATTTCCTCGATGGCTGCCGCGGGTAGATTCCAAGGCAGGCTGGCGAATCCGGCGAAACGATCCGGTTTATCCTGAATCAGGTTGGTGATATAGTCGTTGATGGTCCGAGCGCCAGCAACCGATAATCGGTCTGGCAAGAGGCACGGATTCGGGATGTTGATGCTGACAATGGCCAGGTCCACGCCAGCTTCGTCCATCGATTTCAACTTGGCTACCGGGTCATAAACATTTAAATCTAAACGAAATGACTGCCAACCACTGTAGGAGACCTGGTAGACCTGATCGTCAATCTGTTCGGTGCGGAGTGGGATAAAGGTGTCGTCCGATTTCAAAAAACTGTTGACCTGCATCAGGATATCGACATATTCCAGCGGGAAAATATGACTTTGACAATCAATCTTCATCATTCTCAATTCACCCATTACTCTTTTTCAGCGTAACGACCCATCCCTTCGTCTCCGCCGGTTTGTACTTTCGCTTCGCCGACTCATAACCTCTCAGATATTTAGAGGTGTGCCAGAGGCTGAGCCGTTGCCCGTCAGGTAACCAATCGATTGAGGTCAAACGAATATCAGTTCTTGCCACTTGCAGTTTGGAGCCGGTTTCCAGGTCGTAAACCCAGACCATCCATTGAACCCCCATGCAGTCGGCACGTTCCATAAATGCTACCCGGCGACCTGTTGGAGACCAGGTTGGCGCGGTATGTTTTAAGATCTGCGTATCCAGCAATTGTTCGCAGTTGGTAATGTGCAGTCGCTTATCCAGTACCGGATCGAGCTTGTTACTTCCAACCTGGACATGAGCCAAATAGGTGCCGTCTGCAGACCAGGCTAAATTCCTGATCCGGCGGTACTGAGTGGGGATCGACAGGACTTTTTGCCCTTTCGTCGTATAGATCTCTACTTGGGCTTGACCAGAGGCAAAGTGCTGTCCGCCGATACCAAGTGCAATCTGTTGACCGTTGGGAGACCAGGCGGGTGGATCCAAGTAGACAAAAGAGCCAACCTTTCCCTCAATCGGAATACGGGTGAGGGCTGTCAGGCCACCTCCATCGACGTTAACCCGATACAGAATATCTTCTCCATTTTCCCACTGGCGAAAAGCGATCTGGTTGGCAACAGGAGAACAGGCAGGCGCATCCCCTTCGGCAACCTTGATCAGGGCCTTTGTCTTCGGATTTATAGCCCATACATAGCTTTTTTCACCTTCGTAAGCCTCGAACACAATCAGATTGCTATCCAGCGACCAAGAGAGATTAGGGTTATAGAAGTTCCCCCTGCACTGCTTGCGAAACCGCTTGCCTTTGGCATTGGTCGTCCATAGCTCGCTGGCCCGCCAATATTGACCCGACAGGTCGGTTCGACGCAAGAAAGCAATTGACTTGCCATCAGGTGATCTGTGAGGCACCTCGGCCCCACTAATCAACGAAATAGATTCGATCTGCTGACAGATATCCTGATTAAAGTGGACTTCGCCCTTCTCGATAAATTGTCCCATCGCACTGGATTCAATCCATCCTCGACGGCCGTTTGGTAACTCGATTTGTCGAAAACATCGATGGTCTCCAGGGAGCGGTTGACTTTTGCTGGCTGGACGATTTTCCTCGCTCGAGATTAGCACTGCCATACCGTCATTCAATTTGACCAGGATGGATTGATCGGTTCGGTCTGCGGATTGAGGTGGTTTCTCGTAAACGGGTACCCGGTCTCTAACAACAATCCGTGTAGGTGACTGAACCTTTTTCAACGGTTTCGACTTTGGAGAGGATTCCACCCCAAACGCATAAATATAGCCGTCGTAAGAAGCGGCGTAGAGCATCCCGTCCGCTATCGCTGGAGTGCCATCAATATAACCCGCTGTCTCGTGAGCCCAGACAACTTCCTCCGATTCACCGTCAAAGGCATACAGGTATTTGTCACGGGCTCCGATATAAACCGTTCCATTGGCAGCGACGGGATAACTGTGTGTGAAGGGCACTTTTTCCCGCCACCGATCGGCCTGGTGCAACGGCTGTTTTGGTGTTAATTTCCCATTATAACAAGTAAAATCGATGTCGTTAATCTGGATCTGTCGAGTGGTTTTCTGAACCAATTGACCATCGGTAGTTCGTAACACGTAGATTGTATCGCTATAAGCACCTGCGTAGATCATGCCGTTAGAGACAAACAGGGGACAGTTGACCCAGGTTTGGACTTTGGTTCGCCAGACTTCCTGACCTGTCTCGGCCTGTAAGGCGTAAATATGGTTATCGGTAGCACTGAAAAAGACCAATCCATTCCAGATTACAGCAGAAAAACGAATCGCACCTGCAGCGTTAAATGTCCACTTTACCCCCCAAGACTTTGCCTCTAAGGCATAAAAAGTGTGATCAGTGGAGCCAATGTAGACTATATCGTTGGCTACCACCGGGCTGGCCTGCACCTGTCCACCTGTTTTGAATCGCCATTTTAATTCGAGCGGTGGTTTCAGTACCGTTTCAGGACTGCGACCTGACTGCTGCAGGTCATGCATGAACATGTACCAATCTTGCACTCGAGGTGGCTTAACTTCAATCGGTGCCTGATCAGTTGGTACTGTAGACGCTTGCTCCACCGGTACGTCATCTATTGACTGGCAGGAAATTAAGCCCAATAAACCAACTAGGCATTGGCAGAGAAAAACGGCTAAAGCCGGACTAGAACGGATCGACAAAGTTGTTCTGTACCTAACCGGCAAGATGGGCCTTACTAAGGAATAACAGTTTGAGAGGCAGATCTAAATCTGGATGGCTTGGCATGCGTTTAATCTTCAATCTAGCGGGATTTAATGGTAAGATAGAAAGTCTTGAGTATGTTACCATCTCAGATGGTATAGAATAATGCCAAATTATGCTCGGAAAATCAACCCTTAAATGAATGCTTTTAAATAAAAATAGAAATTAGACACTTAAACATTGAAAGGTTCATTTTGACTGTTGGCTTCTTACATATTCTCAGTTAAAAAATGTGATTGATACTGGTCGATACGCTGACCTACTATTTCTAGTTGGCGTCCTGAAAAGCCTCAGAAAGCCAGGGGCCAAGTCGCCTTTGATGAGAAAAAACGATCGATTTATTAACCTATGTTTCTACTGGAAATCAGACCGAAATCACTGACCAAAAAGGGAAAAAGATAAAAAGAACGAATTCATCTGATCAATGAAGAGGTCACGTTGTCTATCCCAAATCCGAGTGGAACCAAATCGATGATTGTTACCTGGAATATGTTTGAAGCCGTAAACAATTGGTGGTGGGCCATAGACAACATCAAGATTACGACAGACGCATATGCTATAGATCCAAAAGATGCTTGGCACCACAACCTGGAGGCGAATTAAGCAGTGCATACCGCTGAATAGCTGGAGATATTTATCGTCTTAACACCAATAAAAGGCTAACTTTTCAGTCTCTCTTTTATAATCATCTCTCGATGAAAACTAACTCCGACTCCATTTACCAGTTCGCTATCTATCATCTCTAATCTTCACCTAATACGCCTTTGCCTTCCTATCCAGAAAAAGATGTATTAGATACCTGAGATATTTGCACCGTGATTTACCAACGGGATTGCAAAACCGTCGCAGATCCGCTAGAATGTAATAATATCTTACTGAGGGATAATATTTATGGAGCAACTCAGGCAGTCGGTTTCAACCGAGATTCAGAGCGGGCGAATTGGTGCCCCTGTTTTCCTGCGATGTTTTTATCAGATTTCCAAAAGCAATCCACTCGAGGATGCTGTCGCAACAGTGACCAACTTAGCCGATAGTTGGATCACCTCCCAAATTGAGTACACCCACACCCAGCGAGACGATTGTCAAATTACAACCTTGTTGCGGTTTACCGATGGTGAATCAGCCCTACTATGCGTCAACCAACTTGACCAAGAATCGATGATTGACTTTCACCTGATTGGTAGTCGAGGAACAATCTACCATCAGGCCAGAATTCCTTTGGAGGACACCGATGTCAAATAAGATCTATGGGGTATTATTGGTCGGCGGATACCGTTCTCACCAGGAAAACTATGCTTCCCAATTTCTGTTAGATCCTCGTTGTCGTCTAGTGGCTTCGGCAGACGATGCTAATGCACCTGCCGAACGGGTTGAATTGAATCAGCAACTGGCAAAACAATTAGATTTACCTTATCAAGATCTGGAGACAGCACTTCAGCGAACCGATGTCGATCTGGTTTCTTTGTGTCCTGAGGCCGAACGACGGGCGGAGATCGCAGTTAAATGTGCCAAAGCAGGCAAGCATCTCTATCTGGACAAGCCATTAGCCCCCAATCCACGGCATGCCCGGCAAATTGTAGAAGTAGTGCAAGAGACAGGTGTCAAAAATCAGATGTTTAGCAACGTCTATTGCGGATGGGCACAACAGGCCAAACAGACACTCAACAGCAGACAAGTTGGTGATCTGCGCGCCATCCATTGCGATATTACATTTGCTAAAGGTCATCCCGGTTCAGCCCCCAAAGGGAAACGAAACGAATCCGGTGAACGACCCCGGTATACTTTTGTCGAAGCCAAGCCCGAATTGTTCGATATCGGTGTCTACGCAGTATCGATCATCAACTGGCTGACACAGAAACGGGTTAAAAGCCTCGTTGCTACCACCAGCAACTATTTTTTCAAAGAACATGCGGCTTGTGATGTTGAAGATTTTGGTACTATTGTCATGAAGCTAGAAAATGAGACAACTGCCAGTGTCAGTTGTGGGCGCTTTGGTTGGACCAGCCACCCACTAAGTGGCATTCAGAAGTTGAGACTGGTTGGAACTGAAAGGTCAATCTGCTTTGATGCCCATCAACCTCGGTTAGAAATCTACACTGCAGAACCGGCTTTCCAACCCCCTGTCCCGCATCCATTAGATCCGATGGGCATGTGGGGTGGTACGACTGTGGATGCCATTCCCAAGAAGACGTGGAAAACAGTCGGTAGCGCCGATTGGATTAAACGGGAGTTTCAAGCCTTTGTGGATGCGATCGAAAATGATACGCCAACTGAAATGACGGCTGAATTAGCCGCACATTCGGTAGAGATTATTACGGCTGCTTATAGATCCGCGGCCACCGGTCGAATGGTCGAACTAGATTGACGATCTTTCTAATTTTCTAGTTTGCGCTGACGGTTCATGCGGAGATACTTCTACCGCCTCTACAAGGAACTCAAGTATTGCCTGCACCGACCGGAGATTTCGCTTTCCTATTTCCTCAACTTAAGTCATAAAAATCGTTTTTGGCTTTGGCACCCGCAACATCGGCTCCAGACCGTCGGTATTACAGGCACGAATGGCAAGACTACAGTGGCCCGTTTTTTGTCTTCGATTCTCAAGCGAGCTGGCCACCAGGTCGGCCAACTCGGAACTCATACCCACTATATTGGTGATGACCCCTTATCCGCCCAGCTAACCACGCCGGACGCGGTTACGCTGCACCATTTGTTATCGGAGATGGTAGTAGAGAATGTGACCCATTTGGTCATGGAGGCCTCTTCTCACGGGTTAGCCCAAGACCGACTCCGGGATCTAACTTTTCAAGCTGCCGTCTTTACCAATTTGAGTCACGATCATCTTGACTATCACGGTACAATGGACAGTTATCTGTCAGCTAAAATGCGCCTGTTTCAAAAGGTTCGACCAGATGGACGAATACTAATTAACGCTGATGATCAACGGTCAGAGTTAATGATATCGAATATCCGTCAGTTAAGCAACAGACAGATACAGACCTTTGGTCTTAACCAATCAGCTGATCTTCAAGCCAGCCAGATCCGTACCAAAGCCAGCGGCACCCACTTTCAAGCCTCCACGCCAGGTGAAACTTTTGAGGTCGAAATCCAACTCCCAGGCGATCATAACGTATCTAATGCTCTGGCTGCAATTGGTGTGGCCCAGTTCTTTCAGGTTCCTCTGACCCAGATCCAAAATGGATTGCGCCAAACCGTTGTGCCGGGGCGGTTTGAATGGATCACCAAAGGAGAGATTCAGGTGGTAGTCGATTTCGCGCATTCCCCGCAGGCACTGAAAACCCTACTCCAGACCGCACGACAACTGACAGATAATCGACTTATCTGTGTGGTCAGTTGTAACGGCAACCGGGATCGAGATAAACGGCCCCTGATGGGACAGATTGCAACCGGCTTATCCGACCTAACAATTATGACCAGTGGAAGTCCCAGATCTGAAGATCCAGTGCAAATTTTAGCTGAAATGGAATCTTGTCAAGACCTAAAACAACAGTATCAAGTTATTGCGGATCGGCGACAAGCGATTGAGAACGCCTTGCAAACGGCGACTGACGGTGATTTTGTCATTATAGCGGGACGAGGGTGCGAAGCGTGGATCGAATTTGGAACAGAACAGATTCCGTTTGATGATCGAGAGGTTGTACGCTCAATCTTGGGATGTTAGACGAATTTTGCCCGCCTAATTCTATTCTCAACTAAGATTGTCTGTATATTGACCAGAGGATTCGGCAATACATGAATAAGGAGTGCTGAAAATCAAGCAATTGCCTATTGCACTGAAAACGATTGACTATTTCAGAACTCGTTCCTGATGGAGTCTAGGGGCCAGTGTTAGTTTCCTATCTTTCATCGACTAAATGAATTTACAGAGCTGAATATACGATTAACGGTAAAATGAATAAACCGTAATATTCCAGGAAGATCGAACCAACACCCAAGCACCACCGATGATAAATTCTCCGAGAAGAAGTCCTAAAAAAGCGGCAAGGTTTTATAGTAGAACCGAATACCGCCGGCAATAGCAAAGCCGAGCCACATCATCCTGGATCGAAAAAACCCGCCGTCAGAACGTGCTATTTCCAACGGAAACTTTGCGATGGGATAGCTCAACCGCTCTCGTTCGATCCACTGTTTTCTGAGCAATAGATCTAAGCAAACTATGACCCAGATAAGCGTTTTCAAAAGTAGTGTCCACTAGACGATCGGACGCAACCAATCGTTAAAATATGTTTGATCATAAAATGTCGTTTTACCAACATAGAGGTGTTCCAAACTTGAAAGATTGCTGGAAGTCAACCAGGGAGATCGATATCACCAGAATATTTGTTTCCACTCATTTTATAGGTGTGGCAAACCAGAAACCGCTCGGGATTGTCGATGCCACTGTCGACATCATGTCGTGACCAGCGACGGCCGAAGCAAATGATAGCATGAAATAGATGATCAATAGTTCTCCTTGTTTCATGGTTTCATGGCAAAACGCGGCCAAATTCGCTGTAGCAGAAAATTGAAATCCACCAGCACGGCTATAGTGATCACCGCGTTGTAGATCAGGGACATGTTGGTCGGCAAGATCTTCTAATATTTAAGATGGTTAGCCATGATAAAGGAGATATTTACCGGTATCAGTGTTAAGCCGATAATGACTGCTCGAAACGTTACACCTGCATCTGGAGTTTGATGATTCTGCGTGCCTCTAGCCATAGGCACGGTTCTGCTATAGACGCTTAGCGATGAGTTTGACAGTTTTCATTTCATTCTGAGAAGGTAAAGAGTTCGGAAAGCAAGTACCAATTCTAATATCATATTTTAACGTATCAAATTATCCAACCGAGAAAAAACTGTGTGTAAACAAATGCAGGAGGATAAATCGAAATATTTATCTGTTGGGAAGCAGGTCGACCAATTGGTAAGAGTAATCATTAAAAGAATAAAAACAGGTAGCTATTCATCACGCTAGAGGAGTAAATGATGAAACGATCAGGAAATAGGTTATCTAATCAGGTGGCCATTGTCACTGGGGCAGGTCAGGGAATGGGAGCAACAATGGCCAAACTGATTGCCGAGGAAGGCGGGCAGGTCGTTGTTAGCGATATCAATCAAGAGAAAGCCTCAGTCATTGCTGATGAGATTAGCGAAACGGAAACTCAAGCCCTGGCTGTCCAAGCAGATGTCACTAGAGAAGAAGACGTTAAGGCAATGGTTGAGACAACGATCGAACATTATGGAACGATCAGCATCTTGGTGAATAATGCCGGAATTCTTTACCCGACACGAATTGAGCAGATAACAAAAGCGGAATGGGATCGGGTACTTGAGGTCAATTTAACCGGTACCTTTCTCTGTTCCCAAATGGTACTGAAAACTATGAAGAAAAACAGGTATGGACGCATTGTTAATATGTCCTCGTCGGCAGGCAGAAGCGTCAGTACACTCGGTGGGGCTCATTATACGGCGGCCAAGGCAGGGGTACTGGGTCTTAGCCGGGCGTTAGCTAAAGAGGTGGCTCCCTTTGGTATTACCGTTAATGCAATCTGTCCGGGATTGATCGATACGGAGATGGTGCAGGCGGAGTGTACGCCTGAGCGGATCAGTGCCTATGAAGCCAGTTTCCCCATTCCTCGGTTGGGTCGCCCTGATGAAGTCGCTCAACTAATGCTCTTTCTAGCAACTGATTCGGCCTATATTACAGGTGCATCTATCGATATAAACGGTGGAGATCTAATGATATGAGAAAAATGAAGGCGTTTGTTAAGATGTTAAGAAAAATGCCGAACTTGGTTTGTGGCTTGACGAAGCGCCTATTCCTAAAGTTGGTGTCAACGACATGTTGATACGGATTCACAAGACCTCCATCTGTGGAACAGACCTTCATATCTACAACTGGGATCAGTGAGCACAAAAAACCATTCCAATTCCTCTGGTTATTGGCTATGAATTTGTTGGTTTCGTAGAAGGGGTTGGTAGCAACGTTCACGATATCAGCCCAGGTGACGTAGTGAGTGGCAAAGGGCACTTTGTCTGTGGCCACTGCCGAAATTGTCTTGCCGGGCGTTGACATCTGTGCGTGAAGACGAGCGGTGTCGGTATAAATCGGGACGGTGCGTTTGCCGAATATTTGTCTATTCCTGTAACCAATGCATGGTACTGCGACCCCAATATCCCTACCGATATTCTGCCGTGTTTTGATCCGCTTAGCAATGCGGTGCATACCACGCTGTCTTTGACATTCTCGGTGAAGATGTCTCGGTAACGGACGCTGGCCCCATTGGCCTCATGGCAGTAACCATTGCCAAACATACTGGTGCACGTTATGTGGTGATCACCGATATTAATCCTTACAGGTTGGAACTAGCCCGGAAAATGGGAGCGACACGTGTCCTGAATGCAACCACAGAAAAAATAGAGGATGTAGTTAAAGAGTTGGGGATGAAAGAAGGTTTCGGCGTTGGACTCGAAATGTCAGGGAGTGCACAGGCTTTTAGGAGTATGCTGTCAAATATGTGCCATGGTGCTAAGATTGCCATGCTCGGCAATCCAGGAGTCCAATGCTGCCATCGATTGGAATCTGGTCATCATTTAACGGATTAACGATAAAAGGTATTTACGGCAGAGAGATGTACGAAACTTGGTATAAGATGACCAGCATGATCCAAACGGGTTTGGACATTTCTCCGATAATAACCCATCGGTTTCGAGTTCAACTCTTTGAAGAGGGATTTGAGATCTTACGATCCGGCAAATTCAGGAAAGGTCATTCTTGACTGGACCAATTGATCAGATATCTCTCGTAAATGGCTCAACCCAAATACTTCTCAAGTAGAGATGAGACAGAGGAAAATATGAGATGATTGAAGCAATGAAATTTTACCTGAATCAGCAACTGCAGGAAATTGAGGACAGCGGTCTCTACAAAAACGAGCGAATCATCACCAGTCCGCAACGAGCGATGATTGATATTAAAAGCGGACAGACGGTGCTGAATATGTGTGCCAACAACTATCTCGGCTTAGCCAATCATCCGCAAATCATTGCCACCGCTAAGGCCGGTACGGATCAATGGGGATACGGCCTCTCCTCTGTTCGATTCATCTGCGGCACCCAGGAAATCCACCGAACGCTGGAGCGCGAGATCTCTGAATTTCTCAGCACTGATGATACGATCCTTTATACCTCCTGTTTCGATGCCAACGGCGGCCTGTTTGAAACACTGCTGACAGAAGAGGACGCAGTGATCAGTGATGAACTAAACCATGCTAGCATTATCGACGGAATACGGTTATGCAAGGCCGAAAGGTTGCGTTTTAGCAACGGTAATATGAACGATCTGGAAGCCAAACTCAAGGCATCACAACAGGCTAGGTTTCGTTTGATTGCCACTGATGGCGTCTTCTCCATGGACGGAACCGTTGCCAATTTACAGGCGATCTGTGATCTAGCTGACAGATACGGTGCTTTAGTGATGATCGACGATTCTCATGCTACCGGATTTTTTGGTAAGCGAGGGAAGGGTACCCACGAATACTGCGGTGTCCTCGGTCGCGTGGATATCATTACCAGCACCTTGGGAAAGGCACTCGGTGGTGCCAGTGGTGGGTTCACAAGCGGACGACAAGAGATTATTGATTTTCTGCGCCAACGTTCACGCCCCTATCTTTTTTCCAATTCTCTGGCACCTGTCATTGTCTGTGCCTCTTTAAAGGCACTGGAGATGGTCTCGTCCTCCACCGCCTTGCGGGACAAACTGGAGTCAAACACCCATTACTTTAGAAAAGAGATGGTAGATCAGGGATTCGAAGTTCCGGTCGGTGATCATCCAATTGTACCAATTATGCTCGGTGATGCTGCGTTGTCGCAAAAGGTAGCTCACAGACTTCTTGAAAAAGGGGTCTACGTTATTGGATTTTTCTATCCCGTGGTTCCCAGAGGAACAGCTAGAATCCGAACCCAAATTTCTGCCGCTCATACACAAGAAGACTTAGATCTTGCGGTTAGAGCGTTCGCCGAAGTAAAAGCAGAATTTGGAATATAAGACCGTGATAGATGAAAGATCCGCTTAAACCAGTCGATTTACCGGGGTATGTTCGGCGCGGTATTGAGCACATCTGCAACAGCGTAGATCGGGAACGGGATTGTCGTCCGTATTTTCGCTTTAACCTGACCCCGTCCGCCTGTTTGGGACAGCATGAGGGATGCGAGACTCCTCATACCATTGGGCGTTTCCTGCATGCGCTGAATCCGTGTCGCGACATTACCAGATTATACCGGATTACCGGACGATCCTCAACTGCTGCATGGGCTGCGTCAACGCCTGTTTCGAAGTTGCGATAAGGGGGACGGTTTCGCATGGGATGACACGGGGCATTCTCCCAATCCGCCGTTGGCATTTATGCATCACCAGAGAGAAGCACTGTTGGGGTAGATCACTTTTCCTCAACCGAATTTTTTAACTTAGGAGCGTGTACTGGGACATGAAAAACCTTATTGCGTCCGATGGCTGGGCAACACCGCCGTGGCTATATCTGGCGGTGGCGGCGGATGGCCTTATCTCCAGAGTTATCCAGTATTATAAAGGCAACAGGAACAGTATCCGTTTGACCTGTTTGACAATGACCTCTGGTCGGCGATCACCAGATCAAAGTTTGACGCCGTGTCCCCGATAATAGCTCGGATTGTCTATCCGATCTCGTACCTGTTCCGTCACTCGTTCAACGATCAATTGAACTGCTTGTTCACCGGCTTCAGACGTAGCCTGGTGCGGTGGCCGGTTGCCGCCAACACCGAGTAGGACTGCATTCTGATCTGCCGGCAGAGTAGAGAGATCGACAAGGGTTTCATCCTCCAGTGCCATCAGTAGGCTGGTCTCCCACCAAGCAGCGTGATCACCCGCCGCTGGAAACCGATCCTTTACCAACTCGTAACCAGTGAACACCCACGGAATTGCTGCATTTCTTCTGTTGTCCCACCTCTGTTGTTGGAAAAGTGATGCCGCTGCTCTAGCGTGATCAATCAGTGGATAGTGACCGGCTACAATTACCAAAACCTCGAATCCAAGCGATTGTCCTTGATTTAGCATGTGTACCAGCAGTTCGATATAGGCCATGTTCTGCTGATGCGGGCTACGCCGCATATATCCTGGCGCCAGGTTCTCCTCGGGAATCCCCATAATCTGGCAAATATCTTTTCGGTTCCCTAAATTGGCTTCAATCAAGGCCTCCTCACGGTTTTCTCCAAACCATAGAGGTGGAAAGACTAAGCCTCCGCCCGTTTCAGCGCAACGAATTGCCAGGGCGTGCGCTTTTAGAGTGTCCAAGCCAACAGGATTATGCAGCCCATGCCATTCTATAGTTCCGATCGGCAGATAAAGTACGGGGAAATCCTCCCTAGCCTGTCGGATTTGTGTTGGACGTAGCCTCTCATATCTCACTTCACGGTTCATTTTTTCTCCTTGCTATAGTTGAAATGAATAGTTATCATCTAACATGAAAAAAGAAAATAATAGATTTGGTAAAATACAGCAGCACAGAGGTTTACGATGAAAAAAATTGTAATTGTCAAGGCTGTTCGGACAGCGATCGGTCGCTTTGGCGGAGCACTAAAAGATTTTTCGGCTAGTCAATTAGCATCAACTCTGATTCGGCATCTGGTTCAATCGACAGGAATGGATCCTAACTTAGTCAGCGAGGTAATTCTAGGTCAGGTTTACAGTGCGGGCTGTGGCATGAACCCGGCCCGGATTGCTGCTGTTAACGCCGACCTCCCACACCATATCCCTGCCACAACCGTTAATCAGGTTTGTGGCTCCGGCTTGAAGACAATTATCAATGCGACCGAAAGTATTATGCTGGACGAGTCTAAAGTCATCCTCGCCGGCGGAATGGAGAGTATGAGCCAGGCACCATTCATTGTTCAGGGCACTCGCTGGGGGCACAAGTTAGGGCACCTGGAGATGACCGATGTGATTCTGCAGGACGGCTTGATAGATGCGTTTCATCATTACCACATGGGAGTTACAGCAGAAAACGTAGCCCAAAAGTATAACATTTTACGCCGTGATCAAGATCTATTTGCGTGTCAGAGTCAGCAGAAATACCAACATGCAGTTTCCCAATCTGCCTTTCAAGACGAAATTGTTCCCCTTCCAGCCGCTTCCAATACCACTTCTATAAGCAAACCGCAAGACAGCGGTAGCCGTGAGGAGGTATTTGACCAGGACGAACACCCAAGACCCGATGTCACCATTGAATCGCTATCCAGGCTCAAGCCCAGTTTTCAACAAAATGGTACTGTTACACCGGGTAATGCCTCTGGCTTGAACGATGGTGCCTCAATGGTACTGATGATGACAGCACAACAGGCCAAGACACTCGGCTTGGAGATCATGGCCTACGTCAAAGGCTATGCCAATATCGGGCTGGATCCGCAATATATGGGCGTCGGTCCACTGTACGCCGTCCAGAGTCTACTGGGCCGGACCAAATTAAATCTAAACCAAATTGACTTATTCGAGTTAAACGAAGCCTTTGCCGCTCAATCGCTAGCCGTCATTAATGAATTGGGGGTGGATCCGGAAAAGGTCAACCTAAACGGTGGCGCAATTGCATTAGGCCATCCACTAGCTGCCAGTGGAACAAGAATTACAACTACCCTCTTACATCTCATGCGAAAACGAGACTTACGATATGGCATAGCCTCGCTCTGTGTTGGTGGTGGAATGGGTATTGCCATCTTGTTTGAGAGGCCGTAACCGTTGATCAAGCCTAGGACACGCTTTAGTCAATGAGCAGTTGTTGATTGTTCACTGTTGCGGTCAGTCGGGAGTTGTACTACTGCTGTTGTTCCAACCTGAAGGCGAGACACAAGTTCTAACGTTCCACCGTGATTTTCAATAATCTTTTTTGCCGTCCAGAGACCCAACCCCGTACCGTTTTTCTTTCGTGTTACGAAGGGACGACTCATTACCTGTTTTACTAAATCTTCAGCCATTCCCGGACCTTTATCCCGAATTTCGATCCGGATTAAATTTGAGTCTTGCTTTAACTTTACCTTTGACTCTGATTGAGGAACAACGTCTAATTCAATCGCTAATTCGGCTGAGGTATTCTGAACCTGTGCCTTCGAGTCTTGGTCGTGGCATGTCGAAGGGTTGGAGACAAGGGACATCGACTGAAAGCCATTGGTTAGTAAATTGACTAATGCTAGTCTAAGCTGACCGGCATCAGCTAAGATTTCCGGCACGTTTGCGATCTCATCGTTAACCGGTAGATCCGGAAACAGTTTTCTAGTTTCGGCTATTGCTTCCCGTAAAATAACCGCCATCTGACAAGAACTCAGATTTGGGTTCCCAATATGCGCATTGCGAATCTGCTGTACGATATTTTCGATACGGTAAACCTGCTGACTCATATCTTCCAAGGCAAAGCTCACATCCTGGTGATGAGTTGCAGATAAATTCGATTTTAGTAGATCCATGTTGGCATCCAGCAAGCCGAGTGGATTCTTGATCGAGTGGGCCAGTGCGCTGGCTGCCGTGGAAATTAACTCGGCTTGGACCTGATTCTCCTGCGATCGCAATTGCGATTGGTGCAGGTAAGCGTTATCTATCGCCATCGTAATCGCTCCTCGAAGACGAAGAATCAGGTCAATCTGCCGTGGCTCTAACCACTCCTCACTAAAATTGAGAGTTCCGACCAGCATTTCAGGTTGTTTTGCTAGTGTATGATACGAATGTGTTTGTGTCTGTACCTGGGGCTCAAACATTTGCTTGTGGATTAATGGGAGACAAAGTTGAATTGAGGTCTGATTAAAATAGTCCTCGGCAGCAGCGATAGTTTGGCGGTCTTCAGTTTGCTGAACAACATCAGCTAGCGATAAGATTGCCGACTCTGACAAAGTAGGACTGTGTTTGGTTGGCTCGATACGGGAGATTAGCCAGCGCAGAAACGGATCTTGCTCGGAGATTACTGTCGAACTAGAGTCAACTTTACCCTCGATCTCGATCAGAGGCTGATTTGAGGTGGAAGTAAAGTTACCCTCGACATTGCGAACCAACAGTAAAACTTTTGGCAGACGAAGCAGATCTTGGATCGTAGTTTCGACCTGCGAGACCAACTGTGGCAAGCTTTGAAGTGAACCTGTACTGGCTATTAAGGCTTCAATTCCAACCTGCATCCGGTGATAGTCCTGGTGAAATAGCCTATCGATCAATGGCTGTACACGCCGAACATAAAAGAAAAGGGGAAAAAAGAGGGCGGTGACAGAGAGTGATAAATGAAGATGCCCCAACTGACTTAGCCAACTGCGAGTTAGAAAAATTAGCAGATAAATCGGAATTAGAATTAAGGAGGTGACTAAAAGCCAGGACAAGGTGTAGTGAATTGCCGTTCGGATATTCATAGCACGATGCCTGATAATAGCGTAAGCCATACCCCCAAATCCGGTTAGCGGCGCCAATGTACCAACAAAAAAATAGTCGTAAGAGTGAAAAAAAGTTGGCAAGATCACGCTAAAAATGGTGGCGAGCACAAAGGTGATCCCTAGGCCGATAATGATATATTTAAGTTGCAAGCGAATAGTTTTCGACTCTGATGACCATAGCCGTTGCAACAAGATGGCCACCGCGTACAGGCCAGACAGAATCACATATCCTGAATATGTGTAGTGAGTCCAACCGTATTCAATTCGGAGATGTCCTCCCGATAGCTCTGTTGAGCGAACATCCCAACTTGTAAAAGCCAGCGCTGAAAACGTCAGAGAAACTGCGAACATCAGCACAATTTTCCACGAGCGTAAAGAAGGATGCCGTTCAGGGAAAAACCAGGCGAAGCAAACAAAGGCTGCGATAAGATGAGACGTAAACAGTTTGCTTGCATTGCGAAAAACCAAAGCCCTGCTCAGGTTTTCGGTTTCTTCCCCCATTGTGGTTCCGATGTCGAGCAAAATCCAGCCGATGGTCAATAGACACATCAAGGTCAGCAGTTGAGCTGGACGGTGACGAGGTCGTTTCACCAGAACAAATAATCCCAATGAAATTAACGTTGCAACAACGACAGTTTGAAGAACGCCTTGGTAGCGAAGCGACATAATCGATATGGTCTGCATTTATAGTGTGGCTGGTAAGCGACCTTCGCCCCTAAATAGACGGGATTATTTAATTCGAACTTGGTGCCGAATCTTAGCTAGGGTCTTTGACCCAATGCCCTTGATTTTAGTTAAATCTTCGATGGTTTCAAAGTTCCCGTGCGTTTGGCGAAAGGTGATGATTCGCCGGGCCATTGCCGGTCCGATACCGGAGAGCCGTTGTAATTCGCCAGGGGATGCGACATTAATGTTGATTTGTTCGGCTTGACCAAGATACGCTGACGGTTGGGAACCGGTTTGATCACCTGAATTGGTATTCTGCGTCCTGGTTGGAATTACGACCTGATCTCCATCGTATACAATTTGAGCTAAATTAAGACCGTTGAGGTTGGCCCGGTCAGTAAACCCGCCAGCAGCAGAAACAAAATCGTTTAAGTAGGCTGGAAATGGAAGACGGTAAACATCAGGTTGCTTAACAGCTCCGATAATATGAGCTGTGATCTGGCGATGGAATGATGTCAGCACTTGCATCTGCGCTGAGTCTGACTGCTGTGTTATTATGGGTTGGCCCACAATAAAATCAGGCGGGCCAAAAATTAAGGTGGCGATGGTTGTTGAACGATGAAACCGTTTCAGCATCCAGAACCCACTTCCCAATAAGATCGCAATGATCAGTAGAACGGAAATGTTACGATGGTGAACTTCTAACATTACAGTTGTGCGAACCGTATGTTTAACATCGGCCTAGCGGGTGCCTCTTCGTCCTAATCCTTCGATATGTTACAACCGAGACACGAAAGAGCTTCCGCTCATACCCGTCTGATGCCAGACAGGTCTAATTATAATTGGTGGGATTGGGGAGTACAATACACCTGGATCACAGGAACTCTATATCTAACGTCGGTAGTTTCCTCTGATCCGCTTGTAGTAAAGTATATCCTCAACTTGATCGGAAATCGGTGGTGATGCCGACGAGCGTCGGCCGGTGCCATCTGTGTTATGAGCTTTGACGGCCGGGGCGGCCAGTAGTCGTTCCAAAACTGGACGGAAAACGAAAATTTGTTCAACGTGCTGGTCCCGGATGTCAAACTCGATTCCACGTGTCCAGTACCAATGTTCCAAGTTATCCCGAATATCTTCCACCGGACCAAACTCTTCCTCAACACTAACCAGAGGGCTATTGACACCGTTACCCGCTCCAGTTTTAGCTGTATTGGGAGCTTGGATAAAAGCGGCGACAACCGTTTTTTCCTCTCCGTCAATAAAGCCGGAAACCCCTAGATCGGGGTTCCAGAAAGCGAAGAAGATCAGGTCATCCACCTGCTCGAAAATACTGGGTTGTCCATAGGTCTGCTGCGTTTTCTGAAAAGGGTCACCAAGTGTAATGGCATCGGCTTTCTGTCCCGGTGCAATCGTTGAGGCCCGCACAATTGTCACCGTCTTTGAAGATTGTACTGGTGGGTTGATCTGGTCCGAAACCGTTACTTGAATCGTTACTTGACCTAGTTCTGTTGGAACTTCCCAATCGATTTTAGCCTTGGAGGCTCCCGAAATCGTCTCGCCATCAACCGCCCAGGCATAAGTCAGTGTATCATTATCAGGATCTGTTGCAACGACGAATAACTTAACAACCTCCGTGGCGACGATATTTTGAGGGAGTACCAGATCTGTAATTTCAGGCGGAACATTAGGAGCTTTGACTTGAATCTGCTTAGTTCGAGCAATAGGCGCAGAAACGCCGTCACTTATGTAGACTGTTACTGTAAAAGGGCCCGCCTTGTCAGGAGCCGTCCAAGAAACAGTTCGAGAAACTGCATTCTCCATCTGGCCACCAGTCGCTGACCAAGCGTAGGTCAGTGGATCACCTTCCGGATCGCGAGCGATGATGTGTAGGTCTGCTTTAGCCCCAACCGAAACCTCAGTCGGCGCAATAAACCGATCTATCACTGGTTGATTATTGGCTTCCTCTTGACTACAACCAAGATAGAAACTCAGGCAACAGAGTAGCAATGCCAATAAATATTTGTTGAACCAGGAATAGTATCTATATAGTGAAAATATAACCCAGCCGAAGGCTGACCACCTTCTACTCAGTGTACTCAGACATAATTGAGTTGAGGGTTGAGAAGAAGTCGCTTTACTATCCACTACCGGGTACCGCTTGTCTATGCTAAATCCAATTTTGAACCACTTTGACAGCTAGCGCTAATGCTCGCCGCCGATGACTAATCCGATTTTTAACAGTTACACCTAGTTGGGCAAAGGTTTGTTGATATTCATCCGGAACAAAGACAGGATCGTAACCAAAGCCTTGATCACCCTTTGGTTGACGAGCGATTTTCCCTTGGCAGATCCCCTCCACCACTTCGATTTTTCCCTCTTTGTCAGCCATGGCGATGGCACATTGAAAACGCGCTGCCCGCTGGGAATAGGGAATGTCTTTTAGTTCATGGAGCAGCTTTTGATTTCGTGCCTCATCAGTTGCATTCTCACCCGCATATCGAGCTGAGTGTACTCCAGGGGCTCCATCTAGGGCATCGACTACTAACCCTGAATCATCAGCTAAGGCCAATTGTTGAGTAGTTTTTGCCACGGACACCGCTTTGATGATTGCATTGCCGGCAAAGGTTTGGCAGTCTTCAATCAGTTCCAAATCGGAAGATGCAGAGATGGCATCCATGCCGGCAACTTCAAACTGGTGCCCCAAAATGCTTCGAATTTCCTCGATCTTTTTTGGGTTACGCGTCGCTAGAATTAATTTCATCTAATTTGCCAATGATAAGCTGATTCTGCAAACGAACCAGATTTTGAACACCTTTTTCTCCGAGTTCTAACAGTTGGTCTAGTTCCTTTCTGGAAAATGGCTCTTCCTCTGCCGTCCCTTGAACTTCCACAAATTTACCTTTACCGGTCATTACGATATTCATATCGACGTCAGCGGTTGAATCTTCCTGATAACACAGGTCGAGCATTGATGCTCCATTGATAACTCCAACACTGGTAGCCGCGATATTATCAATAATGGGCAACTCTTTAATCCACCTTCGGTCGAGTAACCATTGGCAGGCGTCCCACAGGGCAATAAAGGCACCAGTAATAGATGCTGTCCGTGTACCTCCATCGGCCTGAATCACATCGCAATCGATCCAGATGGTCCTTTCACCAAGTGACCCGAGATCTGTAATCGCTCTTAGACTTCGACCAATCAATCGTTGAATCTCTTGCGTCCTGCCACCAACTCGACCCGTGGTGACTTCTCGCCGCATTCGCTCGGATGTTGAACGGGGAAGCATCGAATATTCAGCTGTCACCCAACCCTGATTTCGTATATTTTGCTCTTTCATAAAACGGGGTTGGCTATTTTCGATCGAGGCGGTACAGATTACCTTAGTTTCACCAACAGTAATTAGAACAGATCCCTCTGGATGGGTGATGTAGTTGCGTTTGATACTTACCGTACGCATCTGATCCGGTTTTCTACCGTCAATTCGTGCCATGGTCAAGCTTACTTACCAGTGTACACCGTACACCGGTTCCTTTAGGGTTTTAACGTTTGCTAATTTGCTGTTGATTAAGATAAAGATCAGCAATTAGTAGCCAGTGTTTTGGGAAATGAATTAACCGACAGTTGGTTATATCCTTCGCTCTGTTTGTATCGTCGATCAATTACTCAAGGAAGGTGGTAAAATTTTCGCTTAATAGGGCCGCAACGTCACGTTCAATCTCTAACCGGGTTAGTTCCCAACCTGAGTTAATCAGATCTTTGTATTTCTCAGTTAAAACGCTACTAATAATTTGCCGGGAATGGGTCCATTTATAAATGAGTTGGTCCATAATTCGAGCATCTGAGTGTTGAGGAATTATACTCAGACCAAGCAACTCAAGCCGCTCCTGCGTTATTTCCTGAATGATGCTAGGATTATTGACAAACCACCAGCAGCCAAAGATCATCAAATTGGGAAATTTTCTGGCCAGGACACATAGTTCATGTTGATTTTCACGCGATAGTACCGTAGTTAGGAATTTATTATCCGGATTTTCCCTTAACAGGTTTTCCAAGCAGGTCAAATCCACCTTGCCAACGCCATCGCCAGCTAAGCGGAGTTGAGGGTTGACCGCACGCGTTACGCCAATCATCAGGGCCCACGGAAGATTATATTGGCGAGAAATCGGTAATATGCATTCTTGGATCATTTGACCTCGAATAGAGTCTTCTGGGTAGCGGAAGGTAGGAGGTAAAGAGACCGCCATATATTTGGGCTGTATCCGCTCAATCCAATCTGACAAAAATCGGCGCACTTGACGGCTTGCCTGTTTTGAAAGGGCCAAAGTACCATCAACATCATAACCCAGTGTCTGGAGCGTTTCAATTCCCGTATTACCGTAGTCGTTTAACAGAGGATCAATTCGCAAAGCCGCTAAAAAACGGTCATCGTCAGCCTGATAGGTCTCCCAAACCTCTCGTTCAACAGGATCAAATGGATCATTCGTCATGACCACCGATTTGACATTAGCTAATCGAAAAGCTTGATTTACAAAATCGTCTACTGACAAGTCGGTAAAATAGTCACGGTAGCCTTGCAGATTGCGTGAAGACAGATCTAAGCCTAGCATTTTTAAGGTGGTGATGACACCGCGACAAGCCTCGCTGAGGGGAGAATTATTGATGAATAACGTCTGCCAGATTAGATCTGCTTGTCCTGATTTTGGCGTCGACCAAAACTGATCGTAGGTGACTGAAGACCTACGAAATGTCTCTGCAATTAGGTAATGATAGGTTAATAACTCGTCAATTCCCCAGAGGAGTAATTTGCCAAATGCCGGTGCAAAAAGGTGGGTATGAATGTCGATAATCTCTTGTGACTGGACAACATCATCGACGATTTGCGGTAGAGACTCTATAGGTAACATCTCTACTTTTTGAATTGTCATCTGTTGATCTCGTTGACTCGAGTTCAGTAACACGGTCAAAAAGGTCAGAGATCCCTATCCCGCGGATAATTCCGAGGACGTAGATACTCTTAAGTTATGAATTATGAAGAGCTACCTGCATTATAGCGTGTCAAAATCATCTACGTTACCCAATTCTGGTTTAACCGCTCCCTTACCCACGTCCTCGACCACGGTGGGTGAATTAAGCAACTCATCCAAAAACATTCGTAAGCCACTGCTCTCTTGTAAACCTGACCGGAGATTAGCCAGCACACGTCTGGAATCTGCATCTTTGAACCTCGCAACAGCATCAGCTAACGTCAGTTGGATAGTTGGGTTCTGTTCAGCTTTAAGAGCGCTGATCAACATCTTCTTAGCCTTGTTGCTACCAATTTTACCCAGTGCTGATGCGGTAATGTCCTTGACGCTGAGGTTGCCCACCTGGTAGGCAGCGACGAGTGGATCTACCGCTTCTCTTCCGATTTGACTGAGTGTAGAGCCTGCTTTAAACCGGATTCCAGGCTGCTCTTCTTCATCTTGAACGACCTCAATTAGGCCCTGGATAGCTGAAGCCGGTTGAAGTACGCCCAATATCGACAAATAACTTCGCCGAATTTCTGGGTTAGGCTCGTTTTCCCGCTGCATATATTTTTTAGCTAAGGTTTCGACCTGTCCATCATTGATTTTCTGTCTCAGATCTGTCGATTTCCCTTTTTGCGTCTCCAATACCAATTCCTTTAGTGCTGTGGTGGCAGGTTCTCTCAATTCATCCTCTGAACCCTGAATAAGCTCAATCAGCCGGTTAAAACCTTCCTCGTCGGCTAAACGGCCGAGAGCTTTAACAGCTGCGATTTTAACCCCACTTAATTCTATCGCCCGAAACGTGATTGGCTGTTGGTGCTTAGAAAAATCTTTAATTGCTTTCTTGTAGTCTTTAATCGAAGTGATGTTTCGCTCATCAATAACGCTGGTGATGGTCTGCCCTGCACGGAGTTCTGCCTGATCGGCAGGAGAACCCGGTGTAACCGCACGGATCTGGTCACCTTTGACTTTGAGACCAATCCTATCACCTCGCTGCCGAATCGATATTATTGCCTGTTTGCCACCGGAAAGTTTTAGAACCGCTGTATTATCATCTTCCATCGCCTTAGTAACAATACGGTTAAAGTTTCGTCTGGTTTTGAGTGGAATTTCACCCGTAATATGGGAGACCAGTGATCCGGTTTGGAGCCCAGCTTTCTGAGCCTTTTTTCCGTTTTCGACCTCCTTTACCACTATACCACTAGTTGCCCAACGATTTTCAAGATCACTATCCAGTTTCTGAACGGTCATCCCCATTTTTGGGTCTGTATACTGTTGGTCGCTACATCCGAAAAGTCCGAATCCGATCACCGCAAATAAAATTAACGTTGTCTGTTTCATCTGTTTTCTCATGGTTATAAAAAGCTCTACTAGCATCTGCGTTTACTACAGATTCACTGTAATTTCGCGACGTACCTCTTCTCGTAAAACTTCGAGGAGTATACTCTTCACTTGGGTAGCATCTTTTTTGGCTAAAACCTCATTGGTATTAACGATTTCAGCCAGGGCTTCAATCGCGTCCACACGTAAGGATGACCCTTTATTTTTGACAATTCCTATCAATTTTTCGACAGCCGCTGAGTCGGTATTTTCAATTCCAATTTGTGCCAATGCTACCACTGCCAGTTGACGGATCTCTGCAGGTTCCTGGTCACGGACATTGCCGGGACTAAAAACCTGCTGCCAAATTGGTGCGGCCCTACGGGCGTTGATAATCTCTACTAACTCCAACACCGCCTCACTACTTCCGATATCGCCCAAAGCTTTTACCGCATTTAGGCGAGTCTCCATTCGCCGTCGGTATTTGAGCAGAGGTTTCAATTCTTTGACGATTTGACTTGAATGTTGCGGGTTACTACGTGCGATGGCCGAAAGCACCTGTTGGGCATCATGCCGATCCCGGTTGTCTTTAGATTTCATCGCTTTCCTTAAGTGGGCTAACAATTTATCTTTATTACCTTTTTCAAAAACCCTGACCAGCGCTTCTTGGGCTGCTTTCTGAAGTTCGTCAGATTGAGTTCGGAGCGTTTCAAAAACTAGGATTTCCAAATACTTACCCGGTTTTTGTTGATAGGATTTAAAAAGGTATTCCCCTCGAGTCTTAAAACCCGATCGATCCTTTAGCTCGTCAAAAGACCAGTTGAACTGACTATCGTTATCGTTGAGCCAACTTTCCCAGTCGTCACGGCGGTTAGCTGCATAAAGACCAAACGAATTATAGTATCCTAAAAGATAATTGGCTTCAGCATTATTGGGCTCAGTTTTGACAGCCATGAAGAATTGTCTGACGGCTCGTTCTTCTTTCCGCCGTTTATCCGATTTCACGAGTTCTTTCCCTTTAGACAAGTACTCGTTTTGGCTACTGCATCCGGTTAGCACAAAACTCGCCAATACAATTGCCCCGAGTAGGTGGATATGTAGACGGATAGATCCAATAAAATTTAATCCCAAAACTACAGCTGATGTTTGATATCGGTGCCTCATATTACGCCTCCTTATCATCTGATTGAACCTCATCATAAGGCCGAGTTTCTTTTTGTAGAATTACGACAGGATGTAACGTAAAGCCCCATCTCTCGTAGGCTTCAATAATAGCCGTTTCAGATTGAGGAAGTTCTATTTGTAACTGGGAAAGCCCGTTTTCGTAAGCCACCTTATCTGCCATTTCAATCAATTTACCGGAAATACCGAATACCCGAAATGGTGATGAAACTAGCAGGTCACCTAAATGACCAATCGTGCTTTCGCTCGATTTCCGTTCTATACGAATTTGCCCAACGGCATGTCCGCTTGCGTCAGCTACCAACCGTACGACATCTTTACTTTCAGCTTGTTCTAGATCCGCTGTCAGCGACTGAGTGACCATCTCCAAATCTTGGGCGGGGAAACAGTAGGTTTGTAGATCTTTCGCGTCCTCTATTTTGGCTTGACGGATTCGCAGCTTTGCTACCACTTCAAATTCTTGGTCTGCCATTAGTTCCAGCCCTTTGCTCAGAAGGCGTTGTGTATTGTACTTAGGGGGTTAGGCTAATTTTAATGGAAATATGAAAAGTCCGCAAGGTTTTTCGAGCATGCTTAGCTGAAAGTTCGCGCGAGTTGAATGTTAGGTTAGGTCTGGATGACAGAATTAGTGTTCAGGTTCCGATCGTCATTGCTGATCCGAAGTTGCCGCTCTGCATCGACAATGTCGCGATTGATCTTGTCAATGCACCGTCCCAGTTTCTGGATGAAGGTTTGATGGTCTTCAACAGCACGTCTCATTTGACGCAAAAGGTCGATTACCAGTCGGAAAGATCGAACGAAATCGCCATCTGATAAGTCTGCAAACTCTTTCAGTGTTTCGAACTCACAACCTTGGCTCCAAGACCACATGGCTGTACTCAAAATTGTTTCCAGGTGAGGAAGTGGGTCTGGTATACCGTACTGATCCTCGACTATCCGTACACGTTCCAGCAGGTGATTAGCATCTTCTAATAAACAGCGTACTCTCGAATCTCGCATTTTCAGGTAAAAGATCCGATCTTTACGTCGTTCACAGACGATGGAGATCGCTAAAACATTGATCTCATCTTCACTCAACCCCTCAAATAGACCCGCAAATAGCAACTCCGTAATCTGCATTTCATAGCCGTTAATTTTGGCTGCAACCTGCCCACGAGCCAATAATTGCTGCTGATCAACATACCCCAATTCTCTCAAAATCTGAAGCCGTAATTGAATCTGCTCTTTTTGGAAATTTTCAAAACGTTCTCGTTCAACAACCAACCTCTGCAACCGTTTGTCAGCTTGCTGAATTTGCCGATGAAGTTGTTTACAGGATGACTGCATCTCACAGCTATGGCATAAGTGAGTCTCAAGACGCTGATTTACCTTACGTCGTTCTTTGCCGATCTGGGCCAGTTTTTTCCGACGAATACCTTGATATTTTCGACCCCGCTCTCGACGGCGGATTTCTCTCTCTCGATTCTTAAGAAATTGGTATTGTTCACCAGTCCATTCTACGGTTTTTAAGTAACTTTCGATCTGGCTAGTTGGATCCAAATCGTGAATACAAGAAGGTTCCTGTAATTTTTCTTGCTGAGTTTGAACTCGCTGATACTTATGATCGATTTGTTGGATTCGCTCCACGTTTTGGTAGTTGCTCAGGCTTTGAGTACAAACTTCGTAGATCTGCTCCTGATACTTATGATATAAGTTGAGAACGCTACTGTAAGAGAGATTGAACTGGCTCTCTATGGGTTCAATAGCCCCTAGCGTTGTGGCTCTGATCCGCTCAATATCAGCGAATCGTGGATCGACTTTAGCATAAGTGTAACCGATTTGATCGATTCCCCGGCGCCCCGCCCGTCCTGCCATTTGGTGGTATTCTTGCGCCTTCAAATAGCGAAAGCTTATGCCATCATACTTCTCCAGGCTGTCAAAAACGGCTGTACACGCCGGCATATTAATACCGACAGCGAAAGTTTCAGTAGTAAATAGGACCTGAATTAATCCAAAAGTGAACAGTCTTTCTACTACCTCTTTTAGGGTGGGTAGCATTCCTGCATGGTGATAGGCAACACCATTCCGTACTAATTTGCGAAAGGAGACGACATTTGGAGCGTCGTAGATATTAAAACTGCGGCACAGTCGATCGAAGTGACCTAGAATTTCGGTCTGTTGGTCGGAATCTAAAAAATTGGTTTCTGAGGCGTAGTGCTGAGCATTGGTCTCACATCGTTTACGACTGAAACAGAAGTAGAGACAGGGCAATTGATCCTGTCGATCAATATAATTGATGAGATTACCGGAAGCAATAGTGCCACCCCCCCTCTGCTTGGTAGGTGCTAAAATCTTGGCTGGTGTAGGAAGTGTGCTCACTAAAGTCTGGTCATCCACCTGAACCTGCTTCAGGTCATCAATTGAACCAATGCCGTAACCGTCAATATATAAATTGTGATGTAATGGTACGGGGCGGGTAGTTTCCTTAACCACCTCGATTGGGATTTCTCGAATGCCTTGCATCCAGCCAGCAAATTGATCGATATTGGAGATAGTAGCACTGAGGCAAATAAACTTGATGTGCTGCGGGGCAAAGATTAGGCTCTCTTCCCACACTGTGCCTCGCTCGATATCGTTAATGAAATGAATCTCGTCAAAAACAACATAGGAGACATCGCCCAAACGAGAGACGTCATCAAAAATGGTGTTGCGGAAAATCTCGGTGGTCATCAAGAGAACAGGGGCAAATTGGTTGATAACCACGTCTCCAGTTACAATTCCGACTTCCTCTCCGTACTGGGCAAAAAAATCTCGATACTTCTGGTTGCTGAGCGCCTTGATGGGAGCGGTATAGATAACGCGTTGCTGGCGTTGAATGCATCTTTCAACCGTATATTCGGCGATGACCGTTTTCCCTGCCCCGGTAGGTGCCGTGACAATCACGGAATGTTGGCGGTCAATGGCTTGGATTGCCTCTGCCTGAAAGGGGTCGAGGGTGAAACCTTTGTATTGCATTCAAAACTGATTATAACTTGCACTATTTTTGTTGTCAATTTGATCTTATTAATTCAGAATCAGATCAAGTAGATTTGTTTCTTACTGTGAAATCTGTTAAAATCACTCTCATTCATTTTTCTCTCCTAAAACCGAAGTAGTGAGGTTTACAATCTCATGAGTCAATCAGACGATGTACCGTTGCAGGTTAGAGGCAAAGACCGCTCTAATCAATCCAGCGTGTCCGATGGTAAATCGGAGCAGTCGAACCAAGAGCTATTAGTCGAAGAAATTCCCGCCCATATTCAGGATCTACTTCCAGATCTGAAGAATTCTCCCCTAGAGGTAGCGCTAGCGACCGATCTCCACTTTAGCGGCAATTACGGCCAAGACTGGCTTTTGGCTACTAACGATAAGATCATTGCTGCCCAGCAGAACGGATTACCCGAGTATCAGTTACAGCAGATAGATCTAAAACAGATTGATAAAGTTGAGATCTTAAATCTGCACGGTAACAACATCTTAAAGATCCGCATAGCCAATCAAGGTATTGAATTAGCTCGTTTCTCCAAGCGACAAGCTGACAAGTTTAACGAGGCCAGATTCAAAATTGAGGAATTGATCCAAACGCAGAAAGGTGAAGATCAGAAAATAGACACTCGGCCCAAGAACGCCGGGCGTAAAACCCGTTGTGAGAAGTGCGGTAAAGCTATTCCCCACTGGTCAGAGATTTGCACGGCTTGCATCGACAAAGGCAAGACAATCTCCCGGTTATTAAAGTACGCTGTGCCGCACTGGAAACTGTTGGTCGGTGGATTAATGATGATGTTGGTTCTAACCAGCCTTGGACTCACCCCTCCATGGATCAATAAGATGCTAATGGATGAGGTTCTCGTACCGGCTCATTCGGCAATCTCTTTAGGACAACCGGTTAGTGAGAATGCTGGGTTCCTTTTGTTGAAGTATATTCTATGGTTGTTTGGTATCACTATTATTACCAATGCTTTTGGTGCTATTCGCAGTTATATTATGTCCTGGGCAGGCCAGCATATCACCCACGACCTGCGAACCGAGACTTATAGTCACCTTAATACCTTATCCATTGACTACTACCATAAGAGGGACACAGGGCATATCATGGCTCGAATGACACATGATGTGGAGCGTTTGCAAGACTTTATCACCCATGGGATACAATCGATGCTTCGATCCGGCATCATGGTGGTTGGCATGTCATGTATCCTACTATGGCAAAATTGGCGACTAACCCTTCTGACTATGTGGACCGTTCCTTTGCTGGTAGCCCTCACTATTTTCATCGGCAAACTCTATCGTCGTTACCATCACATTGTCTGGCGGCGAGTAGAAAAGATCAGTACCATTCTAGCCAGTACAATTCCCGGGGTACGGGTAGTCAAGGTGTTTGGACGCGAACCCGACGAAGTCGAACGGTTTAACCTCCATAGTAAGCATGTTTTGGAAGGAGGTCTTGTAGTCAGCAAGATTGGCGCTTTCTATCACCCTACGATGGGGTTTCTGATGGGCTTAGGCACCACCCTGGTTTGGTGGGCTGGTGGTAGACAGATCTTGGCCGGGACAATGTCGATTGGGGACTTGACGATGTTTCTCAGTTATATGTGGCAATTTATTGGACCGGTACAGGAATTATCCCGCCTGAATGAACGGTTTATTCGGGCGGCCACTTCTGCAGAGCGAGTTTTCGAAATCTTGGACACTGCACCCGATATTGCAAACAAGGTCGACACCACCCACCTCGACGAAATCGAAGGTGAAATTGAATTCAAAGATGTGATTTTCTCTTACGACGGTGAATTGAACGCATTAGATGGTGTTAGTTTCCACGTGAATCCAGGAGAGATGATTGGCTTGGCTGGGCACAGCGGAGCTGGTAAAAGTACGCTTATTAACCTCATCACTCGCTTTTATGACGTCAATCACGGTCAGATTTTATTGGATGGTAGAGACATTCGTGATATTTCAGTTGAATCCTTGCGTAGCCATATCGGAGTCGTTTTGCAAGATCCATTCCTTTTCAACGGTTCCGTCGCTGAGAATATCAGCTATAGTAAACCCGATGCTTTGCCGCATGAAATCATCGCTGCCGCCAAGGCCGCCAACGCTCACGATTTTATTGTGCAATTCTCTGATGGTTATGACACCGTAGTTGGTGAGAGGGGAGCACGTGTTTCCGGTGGTGAGCGCCAACGGATTTCGATTGCCAGGGCAATTTTGAAAAATCCTAGCATTTTAATTTTGGATGAAGCCACCTCTTCGGTGGATACCGAAACTGAATCTAAAATCCAAGAGGCATTGGAGCGCCTGATTCAGGGGCGAACCGTTTTTGCCATTGCGCACCGATTGTCGACATTGAAATATTCAAATCGGCTATTGATTCTGGGTCACGGCAAAATTGAGGAGTTCGGTACACACAACGAACTCCTTGAGTTGGATGGCGTGTACGCTGGCCTATGCAAGAAACAGGCTGAGTTGTCGCAGATTCGAGTGGTTTAACAATAGGAATTGAGAATTCGCACTTCTACTTAAAAACGGTGATGACTTTCTTACCGTATACCTGCTCCTCTCCACTCTCAATGAGGATCAGCAAAATATAACGACCATTGGCAACAACTTGCCCCTTTCTGTTCAGCCCGTTCCAAAGTTCGGCGTTTTGACCCGCTCGGCGAGGAGATCCATCTAACAACGTCACGACCCGTTGGTCGTATAGATCGAAGACCTGCATCGTCACCTCCAAAGGGTCAGGCTGCAGGTCAATCGGAGTGGCAATGAAGTAAGAGATGGTGAGTTGATGGGTATCCGGCGCAAAAAAGAGTGGTGGACTAAGCTTGATATTCTGAACCGCTAACTCGGTTGTTTTGACAACAGGTTGGTCGGTGGCCATCAAGGTAAAGGTGCCGAAATGGTTGACAGTCGCCTCAACGGATTGGGTGCTGATGTCCACTTGACCGGCAATTGCAACCCATCGCTCACTAAACCAATCCCAGAAATAGAGACTTAGTTTTTGAGGATCAAAGTCAGAAGTGATCGTCGATCGATAAGAAAAGGTTAAGTCGAGTGGGCGTCTCGACAATCGGCTTTGAGGTGCAATCTCGATTGCCGACGTTACCCGCTTGGCCCTGGCATTCATTCCTGGGGATTCGACGATTCCAACTTCGATCTTGACTGGAGATAAAAACGCACCTTTTGGAACATCCAGTTGAATGCCAACTGGACTGATCAACCGGCCTCCAGTTGCATCAATCTCCTGCCGAAAAGGAACCACCGTCACCGTAGTACGCGTTGAAATACCGCCGGCGCTGGCAACCAAGCGGCCTGTACCAGAGAAAGTGGCTTCCACTATTACGCCTGATACATCCGCTTGCCTGATTCTGCCTAAATCACCAATTAGTTTCCAGGTCGGCTGAACCTCAACAGCGTTCCCAAAGGTATCCTGTCCGATGGCTTCCAGTTGGTAGCTGGCCCCAGAGACCAGTTGATAAGGCACTTTTAATGGAACCATTGTTTGATTTTGTGCCAGTATCTCGTTGCCAATTTGGCTTGTTAACCGCTTTAATATCACCTGCATCTTCGCCAAAGCGGCTGGTATTACCTCGACCAATGCCGTGGCTTTCAGCTGATTGAATGAGGTGACCTGGTCCGGATGGGACTCCGTTGTAGCTACAATCTGGTACAACCCAGATTGGCTAAAGGTTTTAGTAAAGGCGTGAGTAGGAATATCTGATTGTGGAGACGTAGCATGAAACGTCTTTACAATCTGCGATGACGCCTCTGAAATTTTATCCTCTGCCCCGATTGGGGATTGTGCTGACCGATCTTGAACCAGCGATGCTTCCACCTTGACCGGTGGCAGATCGGCGGCTGAAAGCCGGTTGTCGAAAGCATCCAATCCCATCAAATGAAAAGTGACGCTGTTACCCGCCACGACCTCTGTCCGGGAGGGGGACAGTTTCAGTTCAACTATCTCACCGGCCGTTACCTCGATTGTGACAGAGACCTGTAGGCCGGCAATTCGAGCGACCAATTCAGTTTGACCGACCTGTCGGGCATTGAACGAAAATAGATTCTCCCTAACTATAATAACTTCGCCAACTGTGGGCCGGGTTGACTGTAATCTAAGCGGATCATTGGTGAGACGCGGATCATCGACAGGCAATGGATTTTCGTATTGATCGGTAACTTGCCAACCTATCGTTTGCTGTCTACCTGCTGTTAGGTGAAGTTGTTCTCCGATCGGGCTAAGCGGAGGTTGGGTCGAGGGTAAAGTCGATGCTCCTGTATTTAACTCTAACCGGGCAGGATCATCTGACAATAATTGGATTTGAAGCGGCAACGAAGTAATCTCTCCCAGAGTCGCTTGCAGGCGAACTTCTTGCAAGCGAGTTGGAGCCTGAAAAATCCATCCGTCGTCTACAGATTTCACCTCGCCAGTCGATACCTGAAACCGAAATACCTCACCCATTGCGCTTTGAAGGTTAAATAGATCTGCCTGAGGAAATAGCTGTCCATTTTGGTTGCGTCCTCGAACAATCAGGCGAACCTGTTTACCAACGGTTATCGATTCCGCTTCTGTTGCAATTTCCAGGCTGGCTAGCTCTCCAACGTCTGATACCAGAGAGACTTCGGCTTGGCTCTGACCGTATGGAGCGATCACCTTGACTTGACCTGCCGCGGTAGAGCCAACGGGTACAACTGCGGGCTTTAAAACGCCGTTTTGGCTAACGGTACCGATCTCTCCTACCACGGCCCAGGCTAGATTCAGTTCATCAGAACTAGTAACTGCCGTGATGGAATTCCCAAACCGGTCGAAAATGTATAGTGCAAACTGCTGAGCCGGCCCTGGATGATCAGTATCCGAGCGCAGAGAAATCACCTCCGGTTTAATCTGTAATCGGGCTGGTGCAGCGGGGGTCACATCAATCTGCAGATTCGCCCTTGATTCAACCGCTAGTTGGCCTGATTGAGGTGATGCAGAAGGTAACGGAGAATCTACCTGACAGAAGAGATTGGTTGGTCCTACTTGCGTCAGTCGAATGCCAACTACAGAATCCGGCAAGTAGCGAATCCGAGTGGTTGGATCTGTTTGCCATCTGGCATTTATCACACGTTGTTCCGTAACTAATGAAGGTATCTGCCCCGGTTCAGTTAGTGATCCTTTGACCAGGGCAACAACCAGTATCTCTGTCCCCGCAATCACAGTTGGATTTTCTGACCTCTCTAGTGAATCTATGTTCCCCCCCGATTGGTGCCGAGGGTAAACATACATCTGCTGGGGAAGTAGTTTAATCTCCAAATGAGAGGCTTGTACCGGTGGCAAAATCTGAACCGGCCAAGAGGCGATTACGTACCCCTGTTTGACCCACACTCGACAACGTCCGGGCGATTCTGCCACGAAATATGCATCCGATTGATCACTACTATCAATTCTACCTAGTGGGGGGTGTACCCACCAATCGGGTTGAATTGCCATTTCGTTCCCCGCAGAATCGAATCCTACTATCTTAAGCTTAAGTCGGGCTTTAAGGGGGATATTTGGCTGAAGGGAAACAATTGTCTTTTCTGCTGAAATCTCAATTCGACTAAGTGTACTCCGCATCAGGTAAACCGTGGCCGTGGCTTGCAAGCCGTTGTCCAACATAGCCACTACCTGAAATTGACTCGATTCTGCCGGATTCAGGTTAGAATCGATGGTCAGTAAACCACTATCGTTTAGGCGAATCGCCGGAGCTAGAACCTGGGTTGATTCCAACCGCCATTTCGGTATAACCTCTATTTGATATCCGTTAATATCTTGGGCTAAGAACTGAAACTGGGTTTCGCCCCAACCACTGATTTCGGCCTCTGATGGTGCTAAACGGAGTCGATGTATTCGGTTTGGCTGGGCTACCGACCGGTGATCGGTTGGCTGCCGTCTGACAGTGGCACGTGCCACGATGTTGAGAGCCGGGATGTGTGCGACCACTTGAGCCGATACACTATGCTCGTCCAGCAGGTTTGGTTGATCCAGTTTAGGGAAAAATCGACCGGTTTGTGAAATGTGACCATCCGTTCCGATCACCTTCCAAATTGGCTTCTGTGCAGCCTTGGTTAGGTTACCAAAAGTATCAAAGACCTGTAACTGGAACCAAATCGGATCAGTTCCGATTATGGCTGAGCCAGGCTGTAACCGCCCGAAAGCCGGTCTATCAGCAACAACCTCTATCGTGACCTCTTTAGCCGCCAGGTCTGCCGGAAGCGAATATGACGGTAGAGATCCTGTTGAAGGAATGAGGGTGGCCAAAATCCGTCCCTTACCGACTGCCGTCGCTCGGAAAAGTCCGTTGTCGGCAATCTGCCCAATATGCCTTGAATTGGCAGAAGCGTTGCTGACGATTCGCCAGTGGGGAGAGGCGGCCATGATTGGGGTCGTCGGATTTCCGGTTTGTACATAGCTCAGGAACCGCACACTTTCTCCTGCCCTCACTTTCAAAGGCTGGTTTGGAGTAATATGCCAATCCTCAATCGAGATTTGACCTTCGACCGGTATTTGGTTCGATAATGTTGAAGGTACAGTCCCACCGGTGTCCGCAGGGCGAATAAAAACTTGCATCTGCCCAATAATATCACCCGTGCTAACATTAACTCCCGCTAGACCAGGTAAGATGGCAGTTACTCGTCCCTGCGGGTCTATTCGTGCTAAATCCTGATTAACATCTGCTATCCACCATCTGTAACTGGAGACAGGAGCAGATGCATAACCAAATTCATCCCTGGTAGTAGCGATGAGTTGGTACTGTTGACCAACAATCATAGTCAAATATGGTGGATCAACCTCAATGTGACGGGGTAGTCCATGAGTTACTTCAATTTTCATAAAGGCATCCAACCCTTCGGCGATTGCTACTACCTTACCAGTGCCTGCTTGAGTAGCCGTGAATAAACCGCTAGGTTGAATTAATCCAATTTGTCCGCTTACTACCCACAATGGTGTAGTTGTTATCCGCTGATTATTTAAATCTGTGCCGGTGGCTTCGAATTTTTGCTGACTGCCAACGGCTAGCGTTAATTGGTCAAGTTGTTGATCGAAATTTTTTAAAGATAGGCTAAGGTGGGTCATGGACTGAGCAGGAACATTCTGAATCACTACCACACTTTTGCCACTTTGCGCGCTAGGTGGGCTATCTGCCCAGATAGTACCATTGATAATAACATTACCCAGGGTTTGCGTATTCGGTTGGTTAATCGAGCTTATCAAGCCGGTTGGATCAATAGTGCCGGCGGCCTGGTCGAGACTCCACTTGATAGACAAATTAGAAACCGGATTATGACCTATATCCCACCCATGGCCAACAAATTGGTATTGAAATTGGTGTTGGTCATTCGAGGCTGGCAGATAAGCAATAAAAGGGTCTACTGTTAAGTGGTGCAGTTCACCGACCGTGACAGTGATCGGTAATGTGGCGGTCTGGTCTAGTAGATATGCATTCACCTGTCCAGAACCAGATTGGGTTGCCACGAACACGGTAATCACCTCCTCCGGTCTGGAACGAGGGTGCCCTTGTTCCAGACCGGAGGAGTCAACTAGTGACATTGACCGGGTTTGATGAATCCGACCTATTCCACCACTAACGGTCCAGGTTGGAACGATCTCTGTCTGGTTACCAACCGTGTCATACCCAATTGCCTTAAGCCTGATCCGCTGGCCTGATCTGAGTTCGGTTATATTCAGGGGATTAATTTGGATTTGAGAAAGCCAGCCGAATATAACACGGACCGTTGTTTCGACCTCAAACACATCTCCAGTACCGGGAAACGTACCTTTGGCTGACAAGCGACTTATTCCTGTTTGTTGGCCTTGCAGTATAATCTCCCCGGTATGAGCAGCCTTCCGATCCGGCTGGCCGGAGGGTGGGTCAAGGGGAAATTTTTGCCGTTCCAGTAGTCGGTTATCGAAGGTCCATTCAACCTGCTGGATCAGATCGATTTCTGGAGCCGTTGGATGTACCCATCCACGAGTTACGACCAACTCAAACTGCCGGTCTTGACCTGCCAGAACAACAGTATTGTGGGGCAAAATCAGAATGGAGTCTGACAAACCAGGAAAAGATTCGGACTGAGGCGTGAAACCAGGATCCAGTTGAGTCTCTATTTCACCCGTTTTACCGGTCTTGTTACCGAAGATATCAGTGGCCCATAAAGACCATTTCAGTTTCTGGCCTACTAAAAAATTGGGTGGAATTATCCAGATGTGCAGTTCGCCCTGACTTGGCGAGTCGATACTGGCCACCTCCGTGACTTGCGATCGATGGTTGGAGGCAGGGAAAAAATTAGCTGCTGAATCGTTGGCCATGGCAGGTTGTAATGTCAGACTGGCAACAACTGATGTGTCGTCAGCTAGCCGGGCCTGAAATTGTAACTGGTTCAGGGTCTCAAATTGAGGATTTGTAATAACTTGAGGCAGAATTAGATCGGCAATCTGGGGCGGGGCCGTATCGGTAGGATCTATGACTTTAAAGGTAGATCTCACCTTGAGTATTCCGTAGTACCTTGCATCCAGCCTGACCTCTACCAGATAGGTTCCTACTTGAGCCGCCGGTGGCAATCGAAACCGAAATTGAAAAAAGTCTTCGGGCATCTCACTGGTGATAGGGTTACTGGCTATCACGCGACCATCAGGGTCTTTAATCACCACAAAAGGAAAAACCAGACGAGCCGCGGAATAGTTGAAAAAGCGATAAAGTTGATTGCCCAATTGGTCACTAATTTCAAACTTCAGCTCTACGGCCTGTCCCGGATTATAGACGGCTCGATCTGTCGCAATTGTCATCTGGAGGGGAGTACTGCCATCGTTACCGATGGTGTAGATCTGTGGCCCATCCACCGATAGATCGTTGATGCGAAATTCATAGGCATATAAATGCCCGCCCAAATTCATTACATAGCTCAGATTGATCTGGTAGGCCTGGTTGGGTAGTAATCGGGTAGGGATCACAAATTGCCCGGAATCCAGAGCATAAACATCGGTATATGCGGCATCATAGCCGATTTGGTTTTCGATTACGTCTACGTATTCGTAGGTCGATTGGGAGGACAACACTTCGTGCAACACCAGTTGCGTTTGCTCCGGCAAGTTGAATCCGAGTTTGGCTGTCGCTGTTTGCCGTCCGTCGAACAAGATAGTTTGCCCCCTGATCGACGGATCATTATCGGAAGGTAATATTTCCTGGTTGGAGAGTACTAGATAGTGACGAGCGATCGACCCTTTGATGACTATATGGTAGCGACCTGGTGAGATGTTGGCTTTTAGCTGTCCATCGTTATCCAACAAGCCAACGTAACCAAAAGCATGCTTACTAGGTCGAAAATAGACATAAGCCATCTCAAGTGGAGCCGCCGGATCGTCGGCAAAAATGCCTTCACCAATTGCCTCCATCATAACGGAGGTTGTCTCTGTAAGTGATAATGTTAGGTCGTTTGGTGCATCAACGGTGCGCATCACTAAGAAAGCGTGCTGGTCATCTCGACTCAAATCAAAACGGGGAGATGCCAAAACAGTATACCGGCCGTTGGGTAAATCAATCGACACGCGCCCATTGTTATCGGTAATGAAACCGATTAATCCATCGGTTCGAGGTTGCGGTGGAGAAACAGGCAAAGTTTCACTGTCAGGGTTATTCTGACCAGGAATGATTTGGATTCTCGCTTGTGCTATTGGACGTCCATTTTGGTCAGTTAGACGAATTTTTAGGCCAGCTTTTGCTTCCAAAACAGTAAGCCAAATTAGAATCACTGATAGGATAGTAGATAGTGGATGGTGGGTTCTCAATTCTTAATTCTCAATTTTCAACTCTCCCACTTCCCCCGCCGAAATAGGCTAACGCAAGACCTAAAATAGCATTTAGCCGGGAAATGAACTGGAAATAGCAAGTGTACCTGTCAGGTTTACGAGAAATTATAGCACGATTATTTTGTTTCTGTCGTAACTATTGCTGTACTGTTTGCCTTACTTGATTTTCTGTTGAGTTTAATGGAAAGATTGAAGTATGATAGGGCTAAAATAGCTGAGAGTGTACCGAGCTAAAGGCCACTATCCCTAACGCTTGCCCCTGCTTTTGCTAATAAGCCGTCTCAAACCAGCGACATGTTCCCTGATTGAGTCGAGGGTAGGCGATGACACTCAAAGGGATGGCTAAGTATATATATTTTCCAGTGGAAACTATGGGCTTTCTACTCCAAACCACCTTCAAGCATCCGCTTTTTCTCTTGCTATTATTGCTATTGCCAATCGCCTACTTTTTGCGTCCCAGGATACCTACCGTCAGCATTTCGGGGTTACACCAAATCGGTCAAGTGCCTGTCGGTTTTTGGGCTAAAGTTCGCCCTGTTTTGTGGGGCCTTCGATGGGCGACAATAATATTAGTGATTTTAGCTTTAGCCCGTCCACAGACCGTGGATAGTCATGGGCGAACTAGCACCGAAGGCATCGATATTTTTCTAGTTCTGGATATTTCGGGTAGTATGCTGGCTGAAGATTTCAAACCTAACAATCGGCTTCAGGTCGCCAAGTCGGTGATCCAAGATTTCTTAAAAGACCGACAAAATGATCGAATCGGTATGGTTGTTTTTTCTGGACAGAGTCTAACCATCTGCCCATTAACTTTTGACTATCAAATGGTAGCCGATACGTTAAAATCGGTTAAAATAGGTATAATCGAGGATGGTACGGCGATCGGCGATGCGGTTGTCAATGCTGTCAATCGACTTCGTAACTCAGAAGCTAGGAGCAAAATTGCTATCCTTCTGACCGATGGTGAAAACAATGCTGGACAGATCGACCCTCAGACAGCAGCAGAGGCCGCTAAAGCTCTCGGCATTCGTATCTACACTATCGGTATGGGAAAAGAGGGAGGGGCTCGTATACCTTATAACGACCCGATTTTTGGTAAGCAGTATCGCCGTATTCGAGTCCATGTCGATGAAGAGACCTTGCGGCAAATTGCAGACAAGACTGGCGCATCCTATTTCCGTGCAACCGATGCAGCTAAACTAGAAGCGATTTATCGAGAGATTGACCAGTTGGAAACAACCCGAATTGAAACGGCGCATTTCCAGCGGTATCGAGAACTGTCAGGTGATTTTTTACTTCCGATGGCCCTCGGATTGCTGTTGTTAGAGATGGTGCTCTCTCAAACCAAATTTCGCAAACTCCCTTAACTTCATATAGAAAGCTGAGGCTTATTTGCTTTCTATGCTCTGTTCTCCCTCAATAAAGGATCATCTGCATTCTGATTTAGTTACTCGAATGACTAGGATTTGATTCCTGCTGTTTTCTTTCGTTCAATGGAATATCTTTGACACACCGGAATCCGGTATAAGCGTTAGCAGCCTGCGGAAAATCGAGACTCCGATAATCGACACGCAAAGCATTGACATCGTAAAGCCAGGACCCACCGCGCAAGATTCGATATAACCCGGTACTGGCCCCAGTCGGGTTCTCCACTGGAGAATTGTCGTAGTAATCTTCACTGTACCAATCAGCACACCACTCCCAAACATTACCTGCCATATCGGACAGACCGTAACCATTGGCTTTAAACTGTCCCACTGGAGCGGTTTTTCGCCATTGATCTTGTCCTTTAACACCTTTACCGTTAGCTCGATTAGACGTTATCTCGTCGCCCCATGGATAGCGTTTACTGATTAGCCCGCCGCGAGCGGCATACTCCCATTCAGCTTCAGTCGGTAGTCGCTTCTCTGCCCATTTGGCGTAAGCCGTAGCGTCATACCAACTGACATAGACCATCGGATAACGGTCGGTAGGTGCATACTTAGACACCTCTTGCCATCGAGTGAACTGATAGTTGGCTGTTTCTACGAATTGTCTGAACTGACCGACAGTTACTTCGGTCTGATCCATGTAGAAGGCGTTGACCGTCACTGTATGGACGGGGCGAGATTTTTCTAGCCAGCCAAGTGGATCATCTTTATTATCTCCCATCTCAAATGTTCCAGCCGGGATCATAATCATGGCTGGCCTATGATCTTCTCCCAGTTTCAAGGTTGTAGATCCGTCTGTATTTTCAGAACTTGGCAATGCAGTCTCCTGTGGTCGGTGGTCCTTGTACCTGGCCAAACAACGAAATCCAAAATGGAGACTGCGAAAGCTAGGCGGATAGTAGGTTCGATAGGCAGTGCGCAGATCGAAGGTATCGTTATGCCAAGATCCACCGCGTATCGGACGATAATCATCAGGATCGGTTGGATTGGCGCACCATTCCCAGACGTTACCAGCCATATCGTAGAGACCGTAACGATTGGCTTCAAATTGCCCTACTGGGGCTGTTTGGAATTCCCACTGGTCTTTACCTTCAACCCCTTCATAGTTGGCTTGATTATGCGTGATTCCGTTGCCCCATGGATAGCGCTTACCGACTAATCCTCCACGGGCAGCATACTCCCATTCAGCTTCGGTAGGTAACCTTTTCTCTGCCCATTTTGCATAAGCCGCGGCATCGTGCCAACTTACATAGACCATCGGATGCTCATTGGTAGGCGAATACTTCGCTACTTCGTCCCACATTGGATAAGCGTAATTCGTCTCCGTTGCAAACCGCTTGAATTGACCCACAGTTACTTCGGTCTGATCCAGGTAAAAGCCATTAAAAGAAATTGGTATTGATTGTTCTAGGCCGTCTAGTTGATCTCCAATAGCCGATTGGCCAGCTGGGATCAGCACCATCTTAGCTCCATCTCTTTCCCAGTGGATCTGCTCCAACAAACTGGCCAATTCCTGTGCGGTCAAGTATTTAGGGATTACTGGTAGTAAGGCCAATAACATCAAAGGCCATTTAATCCAGTGCCGACTCACCATTCGCTTGTGCATTATTTCCCTCCAGAATTAGTTCGATTTTATCACTTGTTAGCTTGAGGAGATCTGTAAGTTAGATTATCAGTAGTCTGCAATTTTGTCAAATTTCTCTAATAGTGAGGATAAATCTCAGAAATGGCAGAAAAGAGACTACCAAGACTGAGCGTTGATGATTACGAGATAGTTGTTTTCAACCGGAGTCATAATTCGAGAGAAAGCCAACACTTCACGGCTAAGTTCCAGGCCAGCAATCAAAAGTGATTTGGGTATCCGCTCAGACCGACTTCTTCAGCGGTTAAAACGTGATGTAGTCAGTCAGCATTTGGAGCCGGATTGACAACTATTGGGTACCGGCTTACCCCTGTTGAGAGTGTAATCTTCATTTGGTCCAAGTGGTTAGGCCGTGGTAGGTACGTTGGCCTAATTGATCTTTTCCCGTAATTAGTCCCATGACTATTTGTCTATTTGTCAGTATTAGGGAGCAGAGATTCAACGCCGCCCCCTACCTCTTTCTTTTCTTGTCTATTCAACCAGTGGATATTGCCGATCTTTGCCCTTGCGATTTCAGGCTTAAGGCTTCAAGTCCATTCTATCGTTTGGAATTAGTGCATTTAGCAATTCGATTTTCCACCTTCTGTTTTCTCTATCATAAATTCCGAAGCCGGCTCCGAATTCCCAGTAGGACCAGGAGACCCTCAACTGCTCGGCTTGCTGTCGGACACAATGCGTCCATTTTACCCTATCCTTAAACGCTGCTTTGCTATAGGCTCCAAATTCGCCCAAGAAAACGGGTACATTTTGTGCCTTGGCCCAAGTATTAGCTTTTAGCAGATCAGTTTTAACTCGTGACTGCTGATCCGGGCTGCCAACCCATGAAGTGCCCAACCATTTATCACTACCAGAAACCCATTCTGCCCCCTGGTGGGTGAAATGAAAAGGATAGTAGTAGTGAACGGTTAAAATAACGTTATTGTCAGGAAGGACTAGTTCATCGAGTTCAGAAGAGATATGGTTCCAGTTGGCGGGGCCAATAATAACAGTTCGGTCGGGATTGCTCTGCCTGACGACTTGAATACAATCCTTCAACAGAAGATTCCATAGAGCCGGCGTCAGTTTGCCGTTGGGTTCGTTCAACAACTCAAATAAGACGGAATTGGGCGCTTGCCTAAAGTGGGTCGCAATCTGTCGCCACAAGGCCAGATATCGATTGCAGTGCGTTATTGGTTCCGAAGCCAATGCTCGATAGTGGTGCATGTTAAGGACGAGGGCTAAATTATGCTCCAGGGCTTGAGCGACCACCCAATCGATCCGTTTCAGAAAGGTAGCATCGATCAGGTAAGGTGCGACTTCCTGAGCGTGCGCTGACCAGCGAATCGGCACTCGAACGGCAGTGAATCCAGCTTGCTGAATCAGCTTAAAATACTCTGACTCAAGCACCATACCCCACTCTCCTTCAATTGGAGCCTCTAGGGCGTTGCCCAGATTTACACATCGCCGAATTAGTTGATTACTAAGAAAAGGGTCTTTAGAGTGTGCCCATGGCAACATATCAGAAAAGGAAGACATAAGTATGGAAAGGATAAGCATTTGAAAATGAAAGGTTGTTCTGTCCATTAATTTCCTCAAAAACTTACAGTCGTGAAAATAACTCTGATCTGTTTCCAACCGATGAAAGGGAGCAACCAGCAAAGAAGAAGAATATATCGAAACCAGAAAAAACGCAATCGAAGAAAGAAGACCTCAACCACTTTTCCCCACTCCGGACACCTTCTCTCTCTTAGTTAATACTGTGCAACTGCACAGAAGAAACTTTATAATTGCCAATTCCTTATCTCCAATATTCGACACCTACTTCTGGTCATTTTTTCTCAGATCTCCACCAGACAGACCCTGGTTTCCTACTACCAGAGAGGGCCTTATAGAAACCGTTATTATCCGGCTTGGGTGAAGCAGAAAGCGGGTCCTTGCGATATATTATACGTTTTTTCTCAATGCCGCAGGTTTTACATTTAAATATTTTGTACTCCATTTTATACTCAGCATCTTGTGTTTCTTCAAAAATCTCCTCGTAGCCAGCAAATCCCAACGTACCACAATTAGCACAACGAGTCTTCCATAGAAGGATCCCAATGAGAGAAGAAAAAGGGTTAAAGCAATTATTTGAAAAGGTTCCACTACCATAATGAATCCCTATGGATTCTAAAACGCCTGCGTTGATTGAACTTTTGCCGTCCTGAAATCGCCTTTGAATGACCGGTTCTAGAGACCCAAGTTCCGCCAGGAGGTGTTGACCCTGAAAATGACGGCCGAGGGTTAGAGCGATTGAAGACACGTTGATGGATAGACTTGCACTGATTCTATCAGTGGAAGGGTAAAAAGGCAAAGGTGTCTAAGCTCGCTTGAAGTCCATTTCGGAAGTAGAACGCAAAAGCCAGTCAGGTTTGCTCACAAGACCTGATTGCGATCAGACTTGGGCCTGAGCGAGACACAAGATCGCAGTCACTCCAAATCCCGGATTAGAGTGACTCTGAGGCTAAAACGGATGGTGTCAACCACGAAGGTATCAACGCCCAAAGGCTGATCAGAGTACATGAATTTGGTAACGATTGCCAACAGTAAGGGAAGATTACCTAAAGACTCTTGCTGTTGGCATCACAATTTAAAGATTTTCTGATAATATCAGGTCGAGACAAGGAAAGCGCTCAAATGTAGGCAGGGATTTTAGTCTTAGAAGACGACGTTTCCATTAGATCTCTTGCATAGGTGAAAGGTGAATAAATTCTTCAACGGGCCAATTTATCGATTCAAGGTTTGACTGATAGTTTTTAGTAACGAGGTTCCATCTACCGTATCCTGACCGATTTCCCAAACCATGACGCCTGCCAACCTCTTCTGCAAAGCGTATCGGACTTTTCTGCGCACAAGCTCTCGACCATTAAAGTATATTCCATTTATCATATTAGCTTCAGCCGATGGATGGAACTGTTTTACCAAATCGGCGTAAGCGGTTGCTTGGTGCCAATTTTCAACAGCCCGACCGTAAAAAGGAATCCCCAAACATAACTTTTCTGCCGGAACACCAAATTCTAATTGTTGTGCAACGTCGGACAGACTCTCTCGATAAGTTGAGTGCTGGGCTGAATGGTCATAGGACATCAGGTGAATGTAGTCGATCGCCTCATAGATAGACAAACTCAGGCACATGTGGCAACCAACAGCAACTGTAACCAATAGACGATGTTGCTGAAATGCTGTTTTGGTTTCAACTAACAGTCTTTCATAGGCAATCACCTCTTCTCTGTTCTGAGGAAATTCCCAATCAAAATCAACGCCATCGAGGTCTTGACGCAGGCAGAAATTCGTTAACTGATGGATAAAGTCTTGACGCAGCTTTTGATCCGGAGCCATAGTGGAAAACCCCTGGCTTCTTCCCCACCCACCCACACAGATCGAGAGTCGAACTTTATATTTCCGGGTTAGCTGACGCAATTTCTCGAATGATGGCTGATCGAGATGGCCCAGATCTAATTCACCTGACTTATCGGGTTGTATAGAAAAGTAAACCAGATCTGTCAGACGATTCATCCAGGAAGAATTTACCTGATCGATCCGATAGTCGGGTAGATATCCAACCACACGAAATGGTGGATCAGGTTGCTGAGGGGTAGCAAAAACGTTGAGGGTAAGATTCATTAACAGAACGAAGAAAAAGATCGAAGTGATAGGTGTCAAAGACAAATATTTCAAGTTGATTAATTTTTTAATTGTCGTTTGCTCCTAATTTTTGCTCCTACATTATTGAATGTGTAGACTATGAGCAGATCTTATAATCCTAATCCTAATACCGATTTACCTGGTGATTAAACCTTGAATTGTGATTTGCATTCTGCTAAAGTGATATCTGTTCAATGCTTCTTTAAATTATTTGTCTTACGACTCCCTCCTTCCGCAGATCAGAGGAGAATTCTACCATACGTATCAAGGCAATTTTTCCGGCTTGCATCTTGCCCTTTCACGACCATTGCTTAAAAGCAGTTGGACACCTAGTACTCGGCCTTGCTGAATTACCACCTGACTGCCTGAATGAGAAAGAAATCGGCGAGTTACTAAGGAGATGAACATATACGCTAGTCAATAAACTCGGTACGAGTTATGTAATCGCTTTTATTTGATCCAAAGACCGGTTAAGATATAAAGGAAAATGGAGAGCTAAAGTGAAAATTAGGTTCGATATTATCAGTTGGTTGATAGTTGTAGGGTTAAGTTCAGTCCTGTCTTTAGGATGTAAAGACCAGCCGGGCACAACTGAAACAACCTCTTCTTCGAGTACCAAGTCGCAACTGCCAGTTGATGTGCCACGCCAAGACGTCTTTGTCGTAGACCAGATTTTTCGTTACAGCATAGTGGAGAATTTTAACCTGTGGATGCCAGGACCACCAAGTCCAACCAGACAAGGCTTAATTATGGACACATTGTGGTACATTGATCAAGAGACGGGAGAACCGATTAATGCTTTAGCTTCCCGACCACCTGTTTATAACGAGGACTTCACCCAGATGACTGTCAAACTTCGTTCTGGTGTTTATTGGAGCGACGGAGTGGAGTTTACGGCGGATGATCTGGTCTTTACTGTTAATAACCTGAAGTCACATTTGGGCATGAATTGGTCGACAGAATTAGACCTGTTTGTCAAAAAGGTTGAGAAACTAGACGATTATACAGTCGTTTTTGATTTGAATCTCCCTAACCCACGGTTCCATTACTATTTCGAGGTTCGATACAATGCTGTTTGGATGCAACCCAAGCATATCTGGCAAGAGGTGGAAGATCCAATGACCTTTAAATTCAATCCACTGGTTTCTCTCGGTGCCTACGAATATGCAGACGCCGACCCTGCAGGGTATTGGGAACTATTTAAACGCCGAGATGATTGGCAGAGAACCACGGCAGGGATGTTAACTGAGAAAGAAGGACCACCTTATATCATGACTATCTTTTATGGTGGGAGTGAGCGAAAAGCGATAGCCATGGCTCGACACGAACTCGATCTGTTCATGAATGTAGATTATGAAGCTTTCCAGGCAGTTCTGCAGAAAACACCCACGGCGCGCTCCTGGTATAAATCGTTTCCTTGGGCTTATCCGAACGAACTAAATGGTCGCTATTTTGGCTTCAATTTAGGCCAAGATACTGTTCTCAATAATAAGCAGGTCCGTTGGGCACTGACACTGGCCCTAGATATTGTCGATCTACAGACGGAATATATCGGTGGTGTGGCTCGCGTAACAGCCATTCCTCAACCTGCAACTCCGCGACTCATGGAACTGTATCATGATCCGTTGGACGAGTGGTTAAAATCCTTCCAGATTGAGATTGAAGAGGGGCAGTTTTACCACCCTTACGACGATTCTGTTACGGAGCGGATCGCCAACTGGGCAAAGACACAAGAATACAATGTACCTACAGATGCCAGTAAGCTTCGATTAATGTTTGGTACTGGTTGGTGGAAACATGACCTCAAGGTTGCTGAACGGCTTTTGTTAAATAATGGCTTTACTCGTAACGCCAATGGTCAATGGTTGAAGCCGGACGGCAAATTATGGACTATTAGTATGATAGTTGCGCCGGATGAAGTTGATATTTATCGCTTAGCTATCGGTGCACAGGACCAGTGGGCTGACTTTGGCCTCAAACTAGAATTGGAGACATTACAACGTGATCCTTACAGCACACGCAACTACATGGGTGAGTTTGAGGCTATCTCCAGTTGGGGAAATGCCACCAGTGGTGATGCCACCGCTGATAAGTGGCAGTCTATCTTCGGCTTGCACTCGCGCTTCTACACACCGGTTGGTAAGTCTACAGCAGGCAGCGGTAGTAGCAATACCTTACGCATAAAATCGAAAGAGATGGATAGCATCATTGATGAATTAGACCGTCTCCATCCCGAAGATCAACGGGTGGTGGAGTTGGGGCAGGCATTCATGAAACTGTGGATCGAAAATATGTACTCGATTGTCACCATTAGTTTCAAGAAGTTCGTCACTACTGATGAACATTACTGGACCGGCTTTCCTACTAGCGAAAATCCGTTCATACAGCCCCTTTACTGGTTTGGCGGCGGGCGTTTTACTTTGCAGCATGTAGAACCCGTCAGTCAAATTGCTCCTAACCGGTAACCCGTGAATCTACTCAAAAGTTATCTGTTACCCAGAATTGCTCAATGGGTTATTACTGTTTTTATCGGTATCACGGTTACTTTTATCATTCCTAGGCTTATACCCGGTGATCCGGTTGAAAGGACCCTTAGTTCGCTGGGAAGTCTGCAAACTTTAGATCCAAGAGCAGTAGAGAGTCTGAAGGAGGCATTGGCTGATTTATACGGTTTAGACGGTACCCAATTCGATCAATATATCAATTTTTGGAAGCGGTTGTTCAAAGGAGACCTTGGCCCATCGCTTAGTGCCTTCCCCACACCAGTAATCGAAATCATCGCAAAAGGATTACCGTGGACGGTAGGATTACTGACCACTTCCACCCTCATTTCGTGGTCGCTTGGTATTGCCTTAGGAACACTGGCTGGTTATTCCCCCAAACGGTTATGGTGGCAGATAGTCGATAAGGCTTTTATTTCAATCTATCCAATCCCCCATTACATTTTGGCTTTAATTCTGGTGATGGTTTTCTCCTACTACTTTCCCATTTTCCCCTTAGTTGGTGGCGCGTCTGGAAAGCCTACGCTCAGTTGGACTTATATCAGCAGTATTTTTGAGCATAGCCTTTTACCCGCTACCTCATTGATCGTTCTATCAACAGCATTTCGATTTATTATGGCCAAAGCATTGACCACCACTGTTGCTGGTAGTGATTACGTCGGCTATGCTGAGACCGCAGGATTATCGAAGTGGCGAATCGTATTATTTTACGTTATCCAAAATACAATGTTACCCCAAGTGACCGACTTAGGTCTCTCGCTCGGAGCCGTCTTTAGTGGAGCATTAATTATTGAAATTGTCTTTAGCTATCCTGGTATTGGTTATTCTCTATACATGGGCGTATTTCAAGCCGATTTTAATCTGATTTTAGGTATAACCATTTTTTCGATTGTTGGCATCGCAACGGCCGCATTGATAGTCGATCTGAGTTATCCACTCTTGGACCCGAGAGTTCGCTACAAATAACCTGTAATACATATTATGAAGATTCTCAGAGATCTCTTCAAACACCATCTTGCCTTCCGTGCTGGCGCGGTGATCGTACTCCTAGTTTTTTTACTAGTTTCACTCTCTTTTTTTTCACCTTATGAAGCTACTGAACGCCGCGTCGTGCCCAAAAACCAGGCACCTTCACTCAACCATATCTTGGGAACCACAGCTCTGGGACAGGATGTTTTTTGGTTATTAACTTTTGCCATTCGCAACTCACTCATGGTTGCTGGGTTAGCTGTGCTAATTGGTAGATCAATTGCAGTGCTATTAGGATCATTTTCTGGATATATGGGAGGCGGTGTAGACAAAGTATTACAGTCTATTGTAGATAGTTTCATCGTCATTCCTCGGTTGCCCTTGCTAATTCTAATTTCTGTTATTGTAAAAGGTGGGTTAAATTTATGGGGCCTGGCACTTCTTCTCGGCTTCCTAGATATTTTTTGGCCCTCCAAACGATATCGGTCTCAAATACTGAGTTTACGCGAACGAGAATTTACTTACACCGCCGTTTTTTCGGGCATGAATACCTTCAATATCATCTTGAAAGAACATTTCCCTTTTTTCATTCCTTATTTGCTAGCAGACGCAGTCAGTGGATTTCTATGGGCAATCGGGATGGAAATTACTCTGGCTATCCTCGGTTTGTGTGATCTAACCAGGCCTACTATCGGTACCATGATTTATTGGGGCAACTATTACCAGGCACTCTTATCGCAAAGGCTCTGGGTGTTGGCCGCACCTGTCATTGGTTCTATCTTTATCGTAGTGGCGTTTTATTTAATCTCAACCAGTCTGAGTGAATACCTCGACCCTCGAACACGGTTGAAGCGGCTTGGCGCCAGCCAGTAGGAAGGGTTATGTCATTTCTTGCCGAAGCAAAAGATCTAAGAGCCTACTATATTACCCGGTCTTACGGTGTAGAGCGAACAGTTAAGGCCATCGATGATATCTCCATTCAGATTAAGGAGGGTGAAATTCTCAGCATTGCGGGTGAGTCTGGCTGTGGTAAATCAACACTATTAAAGGTTCTCTTGGGTGCTATTGACCCGCCGTTGCGTATCGTCGGAGGGACAATGCAGTATCGGTTTGGAGAAGATTATTACGATGTCCTTTCGATGTCGGTGGACGACCTCAAAAAAAAACGCTGGTCACAAATCTCCTACATTCCGCAAGGATCGATGCACGTTCTCAATCCTGTTCGCAAAATTGGCAACACCTTTCACGATTTCATTGTTACCCATCGAGATCTAGATAAGCAGGAAACGGGAAAAATGGCTCGGAACTATCTGGGCAGGCTTGGATTGTCGGCTGAAGTAATGAATGTCTACCCACATCAGCTATCGGGAGGAATGAGGCAACGAGTCACCATCGCTTTAGCTACTGTCCTCTCGCCCAAACTGGTTTTGGCTGATGAGCCAACCACCGCCTTAGATGTTCTAGTACAGCGAGGTGTCGTTCAGTTATTGAAAGAGGTACAACAGCGTGAAGGTAGCACATTAGTGCTGGTATCTCACGATATGGGCGTACACGCTAATCTGGCAGATCGCATCGCCATTTTGTATGCTGGCAAGTTAGTTGAAATAGCTAAAACGGAACGCATTTTCAACAGTCCTACGCATCCATACACGCAGTATTTGATCGAATCATTACCTAGACTAGACGATAAATCTGACAGAACCAGTATCCCCGGTAGGCCTCCCACTTTGGAAAACCCGCCAAAGGGGTGCAGATTTCACCCCCGCTGTCCGCATGCCCTGGAGGTTTGTGGACAGAAAGTCCCTCCCTTGACCGATCTCGGAAATGGTCATCAAACGGCCTGTTTTCTCGTTTCAGAGGTGGATAATAGTGAACCCGGGTAAGGCGAGGGCAACATCGAATTCATCCATGTTGTTGGATATCGAGGACTTGACCAAGATCTTCAACCTCCGTCAAGGACTGGCTACCACCCAGCTAATAGCGGTGGATCAGGCCAATTTTTCCCTCAAATCAGATCAACCAGAGATCTTTGCACTGGCGGGAGAGAGTGGTAGTGGGAAAACGACGGTAGCTCGAATGATTTTGGGGTTAACTGAACCGACCAGCGGAAGGTTGCGTTATCGCGGCAAAGATATTACCCAGCTAAGCCGTCGCGAGAAGAAGTCGTGGTATTTCAGGGAGGTGCAACCGATCTTCCAGAATCCGTTTGCAACGTTTAGTCCCCTGAAACGGATTGAAACCTACCTCTTTGAGACAGCCGTGAACTACCAGATTGTCGATAAGTGCCAATTGCAACCATATGTTGATCAGGTTCTCAGTTCCGTTGGCCTCTCATTGGCAGAAATTAGCGGTAGATACCCCAACGAATTGTCAGGAGGTCAGGCACAGCGAGTGTCCGTTGCTAGAGCATTAATTACCAACCCGACCTTATTGATAGCCGACGAACCCGTTTCCATGGTCGACGCTTCACTTCGTATGTCGATCGTTAACCTTTTTAGGGAATTACGTGATCA
>Ga0208128_1000016_pt1 | contig 65057 bp, 60 predicted proteins | sample ETNtaG_35_FD_185758 | JGI IMG/M metagenome (GOLD analysis project Ga0208128, IMG submission 185758) | Marine microbial and viral communities from oxygen minimum zone, Eastern Pacific Ocean - ETNP201306PF51B (SPAdes) (version 2) | ecosystem: Environmental > Aquatic > Marine > Oceanic ... | reverse complement strand
TACCTTGAAGGTCTGCACATCCGAAGACCAATCGGCCACTAGACCTTTGAGGTTATCTGGAACAGCAGTGGTGTGGGTATCAGTCATGGGTGGGTTCCTCCAGACTTTGATCAGGAACATTTTGTGGAATGAAATCACTCTCGGCTCCCGGTACACTGTAATCGTACGGCCAGCGATAGACTACGGGCAATTTATCAGGCCAATTTCCATGGCCAGGAGGGGTCTCCTGGGTTTGCCACTCGAGCGTGGTGGCTCGCCATGGATTGGAATCTGCTTTCTTACCTTTGAAGTAACTCCAAATTATGTTGATCAGAAACAAAAATTGTATTGCCCCCACAACTATAGCGGTCAATGTCATAAAAACGTTTAAATCTGAAACCGATTCAGGAATATAATTAAGTCCACGGATATCATAAAAGCGCCTCAAAACACCCGCGAGCCCTAAATAATGCATAGGGATATAGATTAAATATGCACCAGCAAAGGTGCCCCAGAAATGCCATTTTCCCAAGGTATCGTTCATCATTTTTCCCGTAACCTTAGGATACCAGTGATGAATGCCTCCACACATTGCCAATACTGGTGAAATCCCCATGACCACATGGAAATGACCAACAACAAAATAGGTATCAGATAATTCAATGTCCGTACCAACATTACCAAGAAACAGGCCACCTAGACCTCCAATTAAAAACGTCAATATGAAACCCACTGCATAAAGCATAGGGACAGTCATATGAATATCCCCTTTCCAAAGGGTTAACACCCAGTTGTAAACCTTGATCGCTGTCGGGATGGCTATGATCAATGTTGTGGTTGCAAAAAAGAAGCCCAGTACCGGATTCATCCCAGCCACAAACAGATGATGCGCCCAGACAATAAAGGACACAGCCGTGATCGCGACCAATGCCCAGACCATCATGCGGTAACCGAATATATTTTTTCTAGCATGGCAACTGATTAATTCTGAGATTACTCCAAAAGCGGGCAGAGCCACGATATAGACTTCCGGGTGTCCAAAGAACCAAAATAAATGCTGAAACAACAGTGGACTGCCACCTTCATATTCGGTACCGAAAACATTGGTTACGTGTTGTCCGGCTTGAAAAACATCCGGCATAAAAAAACTACTGCCAACAACACGATCAAGAAGTAGCATGACCCCAGCAACCAACAGTGCTGGAAAGGCTAAAAGGCCAATGACAGTGGCAAGGAAGATGCACCAGATCACTAAAGGCATCCTCATCAAGGTCATCCCGCGAGTTCTGGATTGCAATACCGTGGTGACGTAATTTAGGCCACCCATGGTAAATGCAATAATGAATACAGCCACCGAGAGGATCATCATGATAATACCCCAATCATATCCAGGAGTGCCTGGTAACAGCACTTGAGGAGGGTACAGTGTCCAACCAGCCCCGGTTGGCCCCCCTGGAACAATATAACTGCCCATCAGTATGATCACTGAAAGTGTAAAAAAATGAACACTGAGCATATTTACAAATGGAAATGCCATGTCTCGTGCTCCCAACATCAAAGGGATGAGGTAGTTGCCAAAGCCGCCTAAAAACAAGGCTGTCAAAAGGTATATGACCATGATCATGCCGTGCATGGTAGTGTGCTGATAATACTCAGCTGCAGTGATCCCGAATACATCTGGATAACCAAGCTGCAGACGCATTAATATTGATAATATAACTCCAACTATGCCCGTGAACATTGCCACGCATGAATACTGAATCGCTATTACTTTATGGTCCTGGCAGAATACGTATTTTGTTATCCAACTCTTTGCATCAGAAACCCTCTGACCTTCATAGGTGTCAGTATATTCCATGGCAAACTCCCTCCTTTTTAGTTTTAACCATTAATTTCATCATCAAATTATTCACCTAGACTGTTGATGTATTCCACGATTGCATCCAACTCTTCCTCGGATAATGGATATGGAGGCATCATCGGGGCATAACCGAGAACGACTTCATCGTTTGGATTGGTAATTGATCGTTTCAAATAAAGATCATTAGCAATCATAGATCCACCTCCAACCAAGACTCTGTCCTCACCTGCAATGCCTTTCCATGATGGACCGATCCCAGGTTTACCATCAATACTATGGCATGCTATACATCCTTTTGTTCTCGCAATCAATTCACCATCCTTATCCGTAACGCCACCTGATGATGAGGCTGCTTGTTGCTGAAACTCACCGAAGGTTTGTTGTTGATCTAGCCAGAATTGAAAATCGGGCACCGAGTTTACAATTGCTACGCCACGCATATTGTAGTGTGCGATACCACAATACTCTGCGCATACGATTTCATATTCGCCTTCTAATGTAGGTTCAAACCATAGTTTTGTAACTTGGCCCGGAACCATGTCTATTTTGGCTCTAAATTGTGGAATGTAAAAATCATGCAGCACATCTTTTGATCTGAGTTGAATATCTACCGGTTGATTGATCGGGAAATGAACCGTATTGGTGTTAACGAGAACATCATCCTGAGATGCTGGATCCGATGGATCCAGACCAAATGAGTTATCAAGACTAAAGAACTTGGGATTGGTCCTGCCATAAATGCCATCATTTCCCGGAAAACGGTAGCTCCATGTCCATTGCTCCCCAAGAACTTCTGCTTTTATGGCATCGGCAGGAGGGTTGATAAAATCACGATAGACCATCAATCCAGGTGAAAGAAGTGCAATAACCCCAACGGTTGTAAAAATTGTCAACCACCCTTCAAGTTTACTGTTTTCTTTACTGTTTTCCGGTTCATGATCGGCGCTGTGTCCTTCTCTGCGACGAAACCGAAAAATGCAGTAACACACAAAAACACTGATGACTATAAAGACAACAGCACTGACTGCTAAGGTAATTTTGGTTGTTAAATCCATCAATGCCCAGTTTGATGCCAATACTGGGAACCAGAAACCTTGCTCTAGGGCATAGAAATGAAATGCTACAACTGCGATGGTAAAGAGTAAGAAAATCAATGTAACAAGCATATTGGTTCCAAGTTTTTTTATGGTGCTCTTTTGATATTAATTCTGGATAAAATGATATTTTGAACAACATCTATTTTCACTGATCTAGATCATGAGGCACTTGATCTATATCAATAGTCACTTGATCTAGATCAATTTGACCAGTCAACCAGAAAAATGGATTAAAAAAAAGATTTGGATAATAAGCCTACCCGATGGGTGTCAATCATCCACGAAACATTCAAAACACCTGGTCTATCTTATCAGTGGCCCGTCATTTGGCCCGGTCTGGCTCTCAAGAGTTTAAATTTATTAAATCCTTTATTAGTTAAAAGCTCCAAATCAAAGTTAATCATTCCTATGAGCTCTCTTTTTTTTATCGGCTGGGAGCATTTAAATTCACCGCCTTTGAATTTATTGAGTTTTGATTGAGAGCGATAACAGATTTTTGACGGGCATGTATACGCACAACCGCCGTTGGCAAATAACCGGATCCTTGCCTTCTCAGTGATAGAATCTAGAAAATCTAAATCATCATTGCTGGTCATTGGCAGAACAGCACACGTATAGATGCCAAGGGCTTTTTCTAACTTCGATGTGTTATCTATATTTTTTATCACACTTGCTTCAACATGGCAGAATTTTGGAAAATCCTCCCTCAGCCACGTTGCTAATTCATCATTTGTGCAAATGACCGAATTGATTTCGTTGTGGTATTTTGAAATCAATGGTTTATTCGCCTGGTACTCCTCATAATCAACAAAGTGATTAGTGAAAGGAATCCTTAAACCAATGCCAGCATTATTAAGCTGGTGCACGTCTCTGTTGGAGAGTTCAGGACTCATAAAATGACGACCTCCATACAGTGAGGATCGCTCAACAAAACCAAAAACGCTTTCAATTTGACCGAGAGGCAAATGGCCGTATGAGTCCCTCAAAAAAGCAAACATCGGCTTATTTGGACTTTTACCTCTGGCAGACACCGTATACGAGACGGAATCATCTCTACTGGATACCGAATTTGAATTGCTATCAAGCAAAGGCACGCCCTTCTATCTTGTTAATTTCCCCTAATGAATTAATAAGATTCTATAGAAGATTAATCAGTAATCAAATATTGCCGATCATAATCGGCAGTGCACCGGGTTTAGGTAATAGGGGTAACCTAGCCCAAATGCACTGCTTTCTACCAAATCAAACCGCTCTTATACTCTTAACCAGTTCTTAACCGCATTACTGCAGGATCCGAATCGTCAGATGCTTCGACCAGTGGTAGCGTGTCGAGTGGGTAGTTCTTGGACTTGTTCCTGCCTGGGCCAGGGATGGCGTAGGCCTTGCCTTTACCATTGTTCTCATTGAACTCCTTGGTATCAATCCTCCAACCCTTAGCATCGAATTTAGCCAACCAATCGCGGTAGGCAACAATAGGAACGTCTGCAGGGACAATGACTTCCTCTTTCACTACGAAAGGAGTCACTGTTGGATAAACATCAATGAGAATATCAATATCCTGTTGAGCAATAACGAGATTCCGTGCATGAATCGGCTCATCCATACTGGGATCCATCAAAAAATTACGATTATTCACAAAGAAAATCTTTGTTTTCGTCTCACTAATCGGCTGCTCAAAGAAGTATTGCCTAAACCCTGTTTCAGGAGTGATATTGATGTGCGTGATCAGGGTATTTGGACCATGAGTTCCGCCCCCTGCTGTAACAGGACTTCGTTCCGTCTTGGTATCTCCCCATGGGGTTGTGCCTTCTGATGTCGGATGATCATCTTCGGGCAAAGGTGGAGAATCAAAAGTGTGCATAAACCAGAACCCCCATCCTTGGAGATGATCTTCTGCTGTAATTTTATTGACTATATAAGTATCTCTGTTGATCCCTGTAAATCCATGGGTAGGATGAACAAACTCGTTGTGAGCAGGATCAAGACCATTTTCTACGGAACGTTCGAAATTAAAGGGAACTTCAAAAGCTAGAACTTTATTGGTCCGCCATTCATCTGTTCCATATTCCTCAATGTCAAGAAGAGGTGGTCGTTCTTCTTCTGGAAGGTCGCCTAAGAAAGCGAAGACGATACCATACTTTTCCTGCACTGGATATGCGTCTACCTTGGCGCGATCAGGTACTTTCGCACCATATCCTAATGAAGGTATGTTTGTACATTTACCGTCTCCGCCGAATTCCCAACCGTGGTAGGGACAAACAATTGAATCCTCGATGATTCTAGGGGCAGTTGGAAGATTTGACCAAGCTCCACCTAGAGAACCGCCTCGGTGACAGCAAGTGTCGCTTATGACATTTGCATTACCTTTGCTATCTCTAAAGGCAACAACGTCAACACCGAGAACTTTGACTTTCTCGGGCTTCCCAGCCTTGAGTTCTTCTCCAATAACGATTGGATACCAAAAATTAATATACATTTTATTTTCCTCCTAAATTACTACTATTGTTATTATTTTCATTCATATTTATTGAATTAAAATTTCATTGCCAATTGGACCATGAACACTGACGGATTGAGCGGTGCATCGAATGCTAGAAAGGTTACTCCCGTTGACTCAGTAAATAATTCTGCGTCTGGCTCAATGTCTATTTTTCGATAATCAACATTTAAAATTAGGGTGTCACTTACATCAAAATCAAAACCAATCTGAAAACTAAGGCCTGTGGTTGAGTCAATCTTTGGTTTTAAACCAAGGTCACCCAATACTCCACCTTTAGTGCTTTCGTGAAAAAATTTTGTGTAATTAAGTCCTACCCCAACGTATGGCCTGAAATTGCTACCAGGACTAAAATGGTAAATCGCACTAACCGTCGGCGGCAAATGCTCTGTACTGGCTGCCCAGGTTCCTGTTGGAATACCCAAAGCTGTTTCTACCGTTGGTGTCGTATATAAATCGTGTTCAAACGGCAAAGCACCCAAGACATCAAGGCCTATGTTATCTGTAACCATGTAGGTAAAGTTGATCGATAAACGAGTATCATCGCTGACCGTAACAATATCACCGTTGTTGGACTGAGGATCAACATTGACCATCCCTGCTCTAACAATCCAATCTCCAGATTGGATACCAGAACTGGTTTGTTCTTGGGCAATAGCGACAGCTTGAAAGCCTAGTAAGAAAGCGACAACAAATGCCAACAAGACATTTTCTGCTTTCATTATTTTTCTCATTACCATAACTCCTAATTGGTTAATGGAACTAATTATTATTCCTGTGAAAAAAATAATCATTGATCTGAGACAAGGGCTTCTTGATTTAAATCAGAGGGTGTTTGATTTAAATCAAGTATCCGACAGACATCATTTCAATTGCGCTGCATTCGCAACAGAAGTTAATTAAAAAGAAATGATTAGGGAAGGGAAAAAACTGGGCTGATTAGCGATTTTTTTTCTTGTGATTAATCTCCCATCGATCCCAAGCCACTTCCAAATCGGCAATTTCGGCCAGCCGATGGGTATCCAAAATCTTAACTCGACCTTGGTCAACAGTTTCGATCAGTTTTAATTGTTTAAACTTGGTGATTGTTCTGGAAACGGTTTCAATGGTTAGTCCCAGAAAATCTGCGATATCGGCTCTAGTCAGTGGGATTTCTTTGTAATCAGGATCCGTCAGATATTGCCGTTGTCTTATCTTCAAAAAGAGCAGAAATGTTGCCGTTTTGCCTATGGCATTCTTTGCTCCAAGTAAAAATATTAACTCTTCCAGTCCGTCAGACCAATATACAAGTTGCTTGATAATCCGTTCTTGTAAGTCAATATTGATTTTTCTCTCAGCAGTAAAATCGTCCATACTAATGAGCATTATAGAAGCAAATGAAACCGTTTCTATATCAAAAGGATAATATTTTTGATTGGTTATTCCACAATATTCGCCTGGAAAAAGAAAGTTGATGACCTGTCTTTTCCCACTATTGGAAGTTTTTGAGAGCGTGAGAAATCCAGACTCGAGATAATAGATCATATCGACCGGCTCTCCCATTCTCCGGATGATAGCTCCTGGCTCAAATAATTTCTGTTTGGATTTCATAGGCGGGATGTAATCGATATAGAATAGATCATCATCCCCACTATTATAAATCTTTTTTACGCTTTTCATAAAGGCTACCTGCTACCTCAATAATTCAAAAGACTATTTATTTTACTATAGGATGCGAAGATTTGCAGAGCATTGATCTGAATCAAATGGTCTCTGACATAAATCAATGCTTCTATGAGCTAAAGATTAGATGATGTCTATGGATCTTAGATAATGAGTGAATTATAAAATGAAAATGAAAAATTCAGAACATCATGGTGACATGGATGATCTAGTTAGCTTGGTTACCATTTCTTTAACAGTAATCGTAGCATTGGTAATCGGCATTATTTGCTTTACTTAATCAACAACTAATTAAGAAGAAAAAACTTCGCCACTGATCGTACCTGACAACAAGCGTTTTATGCGAATACCAGATAGTTTTTTTTGAGTAAAGAACAAGTGTGTTTCACAACTGCAATCCGATGAGCCAAATCCCCTTAAAGGAATCTCCATGACATCCTTGGAAGCAAAACTTTGAGCCCATATGTGTTCATTCTCTCTGTCTCCGCAACAGCACCAGATAGTTTCAACAACAAGATGATCCAATAAGTAGTCAATATGCCAGTGTTTGTTTTTATTAGAAGCAAGATGTCGTTCTAATCTTGCTTTTAGATTGCCGGGACCAAAAGCACTACCAATGTAGTAATAAGTACCTGGATTGAGATCCATGCATCCTAAAGAACCTATCTTGAATGCAGGTTGTTCTAGATCGGATATTATTTCTAGAAGATAAGTGCCTTTATCAAGGAATCTAGTATCTTTCTCGAGGATTTTAGACAGGATCTGGGATGACTCTGCGAATCTTCTGATCATGACTTGAATAATTGTTGAGATGATGATTTCCATTACCAAATAAAGCGTCTATGGCAACTATTTTTTTAAGGTAATGGCCAATTAACATTTCATTGCTCACACCCATCCCACCATGAAGCTGAATAGCTTGTTGGGATACAAATTTACCCGAGATCCCTATCTGAAATTTAAGTGCAGAAACTGATTGATTTTTTGTGTCTGCATTTGAATCAAACTCAAGCATTGCTTTGAATAATAAGGATTTACAAAGTTCAGTTTGAATGAACATATCTACCATTCTATGTTGAAGCACCTGGAAGTTGCTTATTGGTTGACCGAATTGTTCTCTACCTTTGGTATATTCAACAGTCTTTAAATAACAAGCCGTCATACACCCAATACTTTCAGCACAAATGCATAGGGTAGCTAAGTGGATCGCATTTTCCAGAAGGCTTACAGCCTCTTCACCCCTGGCAATGATGGATTTGTTACTGATACTAACACTATTAAATGTAATATCAGCACAAGTCTGACCATCAACAGTAGGATATGCTTGGCAAGCATAGCCTGTATTTTCTTTATCAATCAACACCAGCGCAAATTCTCCATCCAACATTACTGAGGCAATAATTTGATCGGCATTACCTCCGTTTAAAACTAGGGATTTAGTTCCACAAATTATAAGATTTTCACCATCAGAAACAGCGGTAGTAGCAGGTAGGGAATGATCAAAATTCTGATTTGATTCTATGTAGGCAACTGATAGCTGTTGAGTGCCGCTTGTGATGGATTCGATAAGCTCAATTCGATTCTTAAAATTGGAGTTATCAAGAATCATCCCTGATAAAACAACACTACTTAAATAAGGTTCAATCACAAGAACCTTACCAAATTCTTCAAACAGAATGGAAAGCTCTATTGGTCCATACCCGAATCCACCTGCATCCTCTTTGAAGGGCATTGATAGCCATCCGAGTTCTGAAAAAAGTTTCCAAAAATCTTTATCAAAACCATCTTGGGATTTAATAATTTCCCCTCTTTTATCCATCGAATAATCTGATTCACAGAATTTTTGAACCTGATCTCGAAACATTTTTTGTTCGTCTGAATAATTCAAATTCATGGTTATAACCCTAAAATAAATTTTGCAATAATATTTTTTTGAATCTCATTACTGCCACCATAAATGGATGTTTTTCTATAGTTTAAGAACCTGAATACTGAATTGGCAGCATAATCAGGTCCAACAGGCTTTGCTTGATCGTCATAACCATGTGGCCCAGGATAAAGAAGAGCATATTCACCTGAAGCTTCCAGAAACAATTCCGTAAGTCTTTGTTGAATTTCGGTACCACATATTTTTAAGATGGAAGACTCGGCTCCGGGATGAGCTCCGCTCTCAAGAGCAGATAGTAATCTCAATTCTGTCATTTCCAAAGCAGTCAAATTAATCTCAAGTTCAGTGACTTTCCTATCTAGATCAGGGTTATCCAGTACTGCTACAACCTCTTTTAGTCTATTTAATTGGCGCTTAGAGGCACCGACAGCAGCAATACCAAATCTCTCATGTGCTAATAAAAATTTAGCATAGGTCCAACCTTTACCTTCTTCACCAACCAGGTTTTCTACAGGAACTTTTACATCTGTAAAGAAAACAGCATTTACTTCATGTGCTCCATCAATGGTAATGATAGGTTCCACTTCAACGCCAGGAGTGTTCATATCTATGAGAATGAATGAAATTCCTTCTTGTTTTTTTTGTGTGGTTTCCGTTCTAACTAGGCAAAAAATCCAATTAGCGCTTTGGGCTAGAGTGGTCCATGTTTTTGAGCCATTGACAATGTAATGATCGCCTGCTTTAACTGCTTTAGTCTTCAGTGATGCTAAATCTGAACCAGATCCAGGTTCTGAATATCCCTGACACCACCAAGTATTAAAGTTCAATATATCTGGGAGAAACCTTTTCTTTTGGTCTTCGCTACCAAATGTATAAATAACCGGTCCAACCATATTCACGCCAAAAGCCAATAGAGGCGGACAACCGGCAAGACCAAATTCATTTTGGAATATGTAAATTTGAGTCGATGTCCATCCGGTTCCTCCATATTCAACGGGCCAGTTAAAACCCATCCAACCTTTAGCGGACACTGCCTTGTGAAAATCAATTACATCCTCTTTAGTTAACAGTTCTCCATTGTCTTGTTTACGTTTAACGTGAGCTGGATAATCGTCTTTGATCCAAGTTCTCACTTCTTCTCTAAATTGATGATCTTGTGCTGAGAAATTAATTTCCATTTTTTGCCTTTATGATTACTTCTACCTATTGTTCAGCAATAATTTATATAGAACCCGTGATTTAACCAAAATTTATTCCGGTTGAACACTTTTTTTACAGTAATTCACCTAAACCAAATACTTGATGGGTATTTTTCATGTAATAATTTATCAAAGCCAAGCCATCGACCTGAAGGGTAGTAAATAAATAAAGCGACTAGTATAAAAAATGGGATAAGGGAAGCATCGTAATAGCCTCCGATAGCAAAATTTATCAATATAAATAAACTGACCCCAGCAGACCATCGAGTGGTTAATCCAATTAATAACCCTATAGCACTATACAATTCACCCAAAGTAATAATCCATGCTATTAACGTATGAAGAGGTATGGCAAAACTGCTTAAATACAATACCGCAAAACTATCAGGCGGAAGTTCAGTCAAACGCTGGAGAAAAACCTCTTTTAAAATATCGCTTGTCACCCAGCCACTGTTTATTTTATTGACTCCTGCTGCTAACCAAAAAATAGCAAATAACGTCCTCATGATAAGAAGAAAAACAATACCGCTCATAGCAGCTGGGTGACGTTTTGGAATCATACTGTCTACCTCAAGGATTATGTTTTGCTATGATCTCGAGCGACTCCCATAAAGGTAGGCGATAGCAATACCCAATGTGATTATGAGTATCTAATTCAATCCATTGATTGTTTTCTCGATCGATCATTTTCTCTTCGATGTAAATGGTATTGGGATCAATTGAAATTTGTACTTCCCCGACCCGTGGATGAGACCAGTTGTTCTCGTCAACTTTTATAATGCTGACAGGTCTTCGGTGTCCTCTAACTGCATCATCATTAAAATTTTTTATAAAAAATTCCCAAATTGTGCTGATCTGCGACCAAAATGTACGGGTTTTCAAATGATACAAGGTAAATTGTCCAGACTGAGGAAGTGCTTTGTGTATATCCTTCGTGTTCGTATTCTCGCATAACAAAACGGCCTCACACATGGTACAAAACTCACCAAACTGGCTATAAAGTAATAACGATGATTCATCTCCTGCTTCAACTTCGGCTGTTGAATATAAGAGTGATATTGTGATTACGAGAGCAACAATCCCTATTACGATTCGGTCGAGATAAAAAAAATTACGAGATAATCGCATTCAGACTAACGTTCTTCAACTAGAACAAATTGACCTAAAACCTGAACCTGAAAACTTAACGTATTATTGTTTGTGTCCAAAACAGATTCTGCATCCTTTAGTACCCTTGGCAGTGCTTCAAATGCCTGTGTTAGCTCATTGAAAACATAAGGTTTGACTCTCTCTAAGTTATTGATCTTGGTTGCATCGTAGGGCAATGTTATTGTAGCAGGGGCATTGAATATGGTTCTATGGGGCCCAAAAAAAACCATTGGTGAAACTGCATTGGTGTGCTTGGGCATCGGTTCATCTGGGGTGCGCTTACCTTGAGTTCCAATCACTGCAGTGAAATCATCTTTGGCTGAATCAAGATAATCATCCACATCAGAATATTCATTTATCGCTCGAACAGCACTATTACCATCATTGGATGGTGTCCATCTATTTTTCCACGTATAGTTTTCTGGAATCCCAGGTTGGGGATCCGCTGGAATATCAATGCTCGTTCCTGATAAGGGTCCTTGATTTATTTCAACAGAACCCCCCTCTAGCTCTGTAACTTCTCCTTCTCCTAATATTTGTATGTCTAGATCAGGAAAAATCCCAAATCGCTCTATTCCACCTCTGATTCTATTGACATAGTTGACTGCCAAATCATCTGAAAAATCTTGGAAAGATTCCATTAATTGTAAGCGAGTGAACCCTTCAGGACACTGATGATTAATTGCATGTTTCTGCTCAAAATCCCCTGGACCATGGTGTTTCTCACACCAAGTCATCCTATATTCCCCTTGGCGTATCTCTTCTATGGTGTTCAAGGGTATATTCAACGCTTCTCTCATATTGATGATCAAAATCCAATAGTCATAACCCCAATGCGATAATTGAATGATCACTTCTTTCTTCTGTTGATTGAGAATGGCGTCCTCTATAGTTTCCCTAAGATCTTTATAGGCCAAAGGATCTTCTTTATGGCCTAACTGATTACTGTTAAATAACGCATAGGCAAATAAATTATTGGTTCTGGCATCTGCACTGCCAATACCACCGGTCCGGTTAAATGTGATCTTGTGTTCTTTCTCATTTTGCTCAATATATCTTTTGAAGCTTAAAAAATTTTGGTATGCATTCTCATGAAATACTTCTTGGATGAAGGGATGAGCATTCGACATTGGGCCAACAGGATTTGCTCCTGGCCATGGCAAGCCAAATGTAGTGTAAATAACCGCAACCTCATTACCAGGATCAATATGATTCAAATGACGTTGTAAATTTTTGTGCATGATGTGATTATATTCGGGAGTTCTTCCATACATTCTGACCTGATTGATATCAAAATCATTGACATTGAAGCCCGCCCTACACAAGGACTGAAGGGACAGGTGAAGATCCCAAAAATTATTAGCATATTTATTATGATCGGTTATCGGTTTTGCAAGTACGACGTTGCGATACCCATTTCTTGCCATACGAGGCATGGTGTCCTTCAAATGATCTGTCTGTCCGGGAACACTTGAATAATAGCCCTCTTTGACCTTTATTTTGTTGTCAAAATGTTTCCCGATGTAATCTCGAATAAAGGGATCCCTGAGCACTTCAACCTTTTCATCTTCCGGGAAGTGAGCGAGTTCCTCGGGGTCCCAGCCCATCATCCCTGCAATCCTAGCCTTATAGGCTTTATCTATTTCGTAGTAATCGTTAACTCCATTGGCTTTCTTGATGAGAAAAAATCCCTCCAAATGATCAATTCCATTTCTTGGGTCAGGTGTGTACCTTATCAGGGGCAGTCCTCCAGTGTCTCTGGATGAAAAAGAAACATAGTCTTTCATAGGGATAATCTCAACCCCATCGAGATCTTCTTTATAAAGTATTTTCGCACCTCCTCCGACATAGGGAAAATCGCCTAATTGATTAGCGACAACTGGGATATAACTTTGACCGTCTTCACTGATTCTGTAGGTGCCTACGCTATCCCAGAGTCTTTCCAATCCTTTAACTTTTCTTCCAATGGCAAAAGGCAATCTGGATATTTCAACTTGAAATGGAAAAGTCCCAGCATGCCATTGAGTGCATACCTGGTTTGGTCCGGTGATTCTTTCTCCTCCAGAGGTTCTCCAGAAAAGATAGTCGTCATAAGCTTTACTAAAACCTTCAGGAGTCCCCCAGCCGGTCATCACTACTATGGGTTTATCCTTGATAGGCAGTGAAACTGGCTCACCTGAAGGTTTAAGTATAACTGCTGGCTTCCACTCATTGGCTGGATAATATTCATATTGAGTAAAACCAATGAAAACTATCGCAAGACCAATCACTAAAACAATCAACCCAATTTTCTTTTTCAAGGTATTCTCCTATTTTTTTGCCGCTACAAATAGTGAGCAATTGTAGTGACCATTTACATTGTTTGCACTGATATGAATCACCTTGTCTTGGAGGTCTCACTTTTGAGGGGAGTTTTATCCAAATATCCCAATCGATCCATCTGCATCTTAAGATCTGCATACTCAGAAAGTCTTTGAACATCTTTGATTTGAATTTGCCCATCCACTGAAAAATCCACAAGCTTTAATTTCTTAAATTTAGTAATAACCCTTGAAACTGTAGCACTATTAAGACCTAAAAAATCTCCAATTTCATGACGAGTAAGTTGTATATCGATAACTTTTTCTTTCAGGCCATACCCATGTTTACGCATGAGTAAGTAAATAAAGAATGAAGCTATTTTACCAATGGCGTCTTTTGCTCCAAGGCTAAATATTAATTCAGTAAAACCATCACTATAGCTCTGAAGTTGTTTAAAGAGAAGCTGCCGAAATTCAGGAGCCGAGTCAATCAAGTGACGAAAATGATCCAGGTTAATTTCCTGTATGATAGTGGTTGTGTTGGCATGCAAATCAGATGGAAAATATGGCAATCCAGTCAAGCCAAAATAATCTCCTTGGAAGGCAAAACCAATAATTTGTCTTTTTCCTAAGTGTGATGTTTTTGAAAAAGTGACACTGCCATATTCACAAAAAAAATAACAATCAACAGGATCACCAGCCAACCGTATTTTCTCGCCTGCATCATACTGTTTTCGGGCTTTCGACTTTTTCATTGTATTCTCAGTTTGCTATTAGATGAAATCTTAACAGCAGCTATTTCTTAACTATAGTTTAACATCATTGTACTGCCATAAGTTCTCGCGTCCGAAATAATTACGATGTATAAAGTTACTTGTATAGTGCTATCAGTTCCTCGCCTTTAGAATTTCTATAAGCCCTTGCCATACCATCGGTATTAAATTCCATCGATATGTTGCCATTTTTATCCAAGACGATAACACCACCCTTGACTCCTAACGTTGTTAATTGGCCAATCACTTGAGAGGCAGCCTCACTAACGGAAAGATTCAAATATTCCATCCTGGCACAAACTTCACGAGCCACATTGAATCGAATGAAATATTCCCCATGACCCGTACCTGAAACTCCACAAACATTGTTTTGTGCCCAAGTGCCTGCTCCAATAATGGGTGAATCACCAATTCTTCCCGGTAATTTATTGGTCATACCTCCGGTGGATGTTCCGGCTGTAATATTGCCCAACTTATCCATTGCCAAAGCACCCACTGTGCCAATTTCTTTGGCTTTTTGTTTTCTGACTCTTTGCAATTTTTCTTCAGAATAAAAATAGCTTGGATCAACTAATTCAAGTTTGCCTTGCTTAGCAATTCTCTCAGCACCTAGTCCAGCCATTAGCACGTGTTTAGTATGTTCCATAATATATCGTGCTAGTTTTATTGGATTTTTGACCCTAGAAACAGAAGCCACTGCACCCGCATTTTGGTCCTTGCCACTCATGATTGAAGCATCCATTTCCTGTGTCTCGTCTTTGGTATATACCGAGCCTCGCCCAGCGTTGAATAATGGATTATCTTCGAGGGTGGAAATTGCAATTTCAACGGCATCCAAACTTGATCCTCCTGATTCTAGGACATGAAAACCGTGGTCAAGTGCTTCCTTTAAGCCCATCTTGATAGCATCTTGTTCTTGCTTATTTTTTCCTTTGGACCATCCCGCTCCCCCATGAATGACAATAACAGGATAGGACTGGTTTTCATCCAGGATTGGATTTTCTGTTATTGTGTCTGACGATGTATTAAATGTCGCAAATAGCCCGAACATCATGAGTATTTTTTTCATAAATAAATCTAATAGAACCTTTAATTTAAGTTAACAGAATTACAGGAAAAATAAATAATTTTTTCCCTTGAATTTTTTTAAAAATACCTCATATATTTACTGCCCTGGAAATCTTAATTACACCGTTATATAAGGAGAATAATTCACATGCTCGCTAACTATTTTTTCACTTTTTGCATTTTGCTTATCGTGGTGATCTCATTGGATGATTTTTCGTGGAAATCGTACCCGCATAGAGCCAATTTTCGGATCTTTATCAATAGTGATCCAGAACCATGCCAGGAAAACAATGAACAAAATTATTTAAGTCATGTTGCTTGATAATTGATTTTTATTACAAATCTTTATGGTGTATCATTTTATAAAAGTGTTTTTCTGGATCTATAACTCTGAGCTCACTAAAAAAATATATTAATTTGCCTTGGTATCTCGCACTTTGGGTGCTGCCCCTTCATCTTTATGCTTTAGTATTCCCTCCTCTGGCCATTCTTGTTATAACCAACCATCACTGGTCTTACTTAGAGGAAGCCATAGATCATCCCATACTCCTGTATTATGCTGTGGGTTTTTTATTTTTAGGGAGTCTTTTAGAAGTTATCCAAAATAGTGTAGATCGCTGGTATCTTACTGCCGACACAGCGAGTGCATTACAAACCAGTGCCTTGGATGGTCTATTTACATTTTTTATCGTGGTTGGACAAGCAATGATATTGCTGGCCATGATAGGTAATACTGGCTGGACTCTGTGGTTAGTTGTTATAGTTATTGCAGCGACTCCAATTCTTTATATTAAGCAAATGTTTCCTCTTCTACCCATCATCATTACAGGCTTACTGAATACTATCATTGGATATTTCATCTTTGGGGATCCGATTATTTTCTTCCAGCTGGTTTTGGCTGGCATGACCGTATACTTCTTTAACGTACTTCTTAATACTGGAGCACAATTCTTTCATGGCCTAACTACCGTTTCAGCATCTTCAGGAATTTTATTTTTTGTTGATGCAATTGATAATGCTGCTCGTCAAGAATTAAGCAGCCCATCAGCAGTGATGATTTCAATCATTGCAGTATCAGCTATTTTATTTTTTATGTGGAATAAATTAAATCAAGCAGGAGGAACAGAAAGTTATTTGTGAAAATCTCTAAAAAACAAAAAAAGATTACTGAAGAGTATAACTATTTAAAAGACAAAATTGATCAAATAGAAAAACTAAGAGAACATGATCGTAGTGCTGAAACATGGCAAATATTGAGGACTCTAAAAAAGGAAAAACTACTTTATAAAGATAAAATAGAAAAAGAAAATCCTTTTGTTTCAAAAAGTTAAGCTACCCAATTAGTCAAAAGATAAATAGACGTTTATTTACGAAATTTCTAGCTAGTTTTACACTAGCTCACAGATCCGGGCTGGGCGCATCAGATCTGGGCGATAGGATTGTTGTCGTAGGTGGGGGAATAGTAGGATCATCAATTGCTTATCATCTCTCAAAAATGGGTGCTGAGGTTACCCTAATTGAAAAAGATCAGCCCGGTGCTCATGCGAGTGGCAAATCATTCTCTTGGATCAATGCATCCTATCCAAAAAAACCATTTAGCTACCATTATCTATCTCGCTTAAGTCTGGATCATTACCGGCATCTTCAAGATGAGCTGAATTTGGATATCAAATGGCATGGTTCGTTTGAATGGTTCGATACGAAATCACAAGAACGGATGCTGGAAAAAGAAATTGATATCCAACAAAGCTATGAAGCGCAGGTAGAGATAATCGAAGCCGATGAAGCAAAAATACTAGAGACGAATGTAAATTTTGGTGCAGGTTTTAAAATTGCATATTCAAAAATTGATGGGGCGATTGATTCGTCATCTGCAATCAAACAATTCTTAACAAAAACTGCAGCCTTTGGTGGTGAAATATTGTATCCAGTAACTTTTCAAAAACTGGTATATCTTGGTAATAAATTAGTGGCTGTAGGAACTTCCAGCGGTGAAATAAATGCAGATCAAGTTGTTTTTGCGTGCGGAATCAACACCGACAGTAATCTCAATTCTGATCTTATGAAACCATCAAAACCAGGAATAATTCTCACCAGTAGACCAACTGAAGAGATTATCAATGGTGTTATTGTGGCGCCTGGTGTACATGTTCACCAACAACAGGATGGAACAATACTTATAGGTGAGCAACGGGGTGTGCCAATGTTTCATTCTAGGAGATTACGCAACAAGCCGGAAGAATTTCCAAATACAAAATATGCAAATCAACACAAAAAAAGAATATTAAACATGGCAACAAAATTTATTCCTAAGCTTGATGGACTTGAAATCGAAAAAATAACCATTGGATGGAGACCGCTACCAAAAGATGAAAAACCTGTGGTCGGTCCCTTGGCAAAAATGCCAGGCGTCTATGTGGCAGCAATGCATAGCGGCATCACCCTTGCACCGATAGTTGGAAATTTATGTCAAACAGAATTACTCGATGGTAATCCTAGTAGTTTATTAGAAGATTTTAGACCCTCAAGATTCAATTGAAAATTGAATAAATATCTTTAATATGCCAACTATCATAATGAATCAAGACAAGAAATATTTTTTCATCATAATAGCTGTGGCGATGATTCCTTTCATTATTCTCATTGTGTTCAATGGGTGGGGGTTTTTATCCTCAATCTTTTTCCCTGAATATAATCCTGTTGCCGTGATCTGTGGTCCAAGGGCTTAAACAATGGGAATGTTCTCAAAAAAATACACATATCTTCTTGGGTGCTTGCTGCTGATCAACCCAGTACATGGAAACATCACAGTTACAGAAGCCTGGGTCAGAGCTGGACCTACAAACGCAACCACTATGGCTGCTTACGCCACGATTATGAATCACTCCTCGGTGACTGAACTCAAAAGAATCACAGCAGAGGGTTTTGGAAAGGCTCAAATACATAAAACGACCATGAAAGACTCTATGGCAATGATGGAAAAATTCGACTCTTTGACTTTACTTAAAAACCAAACCCTTGAATTAAAACCCGGATCTTGGCATATCATGCTGACAAATCCTGAAGTAGTACCCCAACAAGGAGAGCTAGTGGGGCTTCATTTTTTTTTTGAATCAGAAGGCATGGCAAAAGAAGTCTCAGTACAAGCAACTGTTCTAAAGATGAAGATCAAATCAGATGAACTGAAAATGGAGCCAAATCATTAATAATAAAAACAAATTTATTTTTGGAAGTATTCTACTCCTTGTCGTTCTGATCTATGGTCTGGCAATAAACGCACCTAATCTTATTCACAAACCCATTGATTTAGAAACGGGAAGAATGCTTCCGAAACCAATGGAGTTAGGCTCATTCAATCTTATTAATCATCAAGGCAAGCCGTTTCAATTTGAGGACCTAGAAAACCACTGGTCTCTCATATTTTTCGGCTATACCCAGTGTCCAGATGTTTGTCCAAGTACAATTTTTAAACTAAAACAAATATATGATCTTCTCGATCAGAACCAAAAGCTATCCAAGATGCCACAAGTAATATTTATTTCTGTTGATCCAGAAAGAGATAATCCGGAGACACTGAGTGAATATTTGACTTTTTTTGATCCTGAATTCATTGGAATTACGGGTGATCAAAGTGAGATCAAAAAAATCACCTCAGCAATGAGTGTTTATTATGAAAAGGCGGAACAGAATGAGGACAGTGACTCTTATGTTATGCATCATACCGCTTCCATATTTTTGACCAATGAGGAAGGCAGGTTGGTTGCGTCTTTTAGGCCCACGGCAAGTGCAGAGGAACTGACAAAAGATATTAAAAAAATCCTACTCTAGGTTAATTTTGTCCAATCTCCTTATAGTAATTGTCAATTTTGGCAGCCTTGCAAGCATAGTTCCATACAAATTCAATAACATCAGGGTCATAGGAGCAAGGGGATGCATCTTTTGTTTTGCCATGTTCCCAATACAATCCGGTCTGACCAAGATATTGTTCTTCTGAGGCCATCACGATATGGTTCAAAGCGCCCCTTTCCGCTGATTGCAAAAAAGGTCGAATAATTTTCACGATCAGACCATAAATGCCCCGCATGTGTCTGTGCACATTAGTATCAATAAAATAGCCTGGTGACACTGCGTACACGTCAATTTTGCTTTTTTTCAGCTGCTCTGCTAATCGAAATGAAAAAGTATTGAGACAAACTTTCGAACGAGCGTACGCTTGAAAACCGACTCTATGATTGATTCCATGCCAACTTTTTTCACCGTTCATTTCTTTGAATTCAAATTTTTTTATCATCTTATGACCGTCTGATGAAATATTGATAATTCTTGAAGACTTGCCTTGTTCAAGCAAATCCAACAAAAGATGTGTCAGCAAGAAAGGACCTAAAAAATTAGTTGCCAAAGTCATCTCAAAACCATTCTCACTTTCTCTTCTAATGGACTCTGTAATACCCGCGTTATTGATCAAAACATCCAGGTGAGTGTAATGCTCATGCACATAGCCGGATAAACGATGGAGTTGGGAAAAGGAAGAAACATCGCAATCGATATATTCAATGGCATGGTTGCCGGTGTTATGAATAATCTCATCTCTAGCTGCAAGACCATTGTCCGTGTCAAAATCCACCAGAATTAATTTAGCCCCTTTTTCAGCCAGTGCTTCTGCAGCAATCTTTCCCATGCCACTTGCTGTACCTGTTATTAAACAAGTCTTGCTAATCATAAAATCTAATTGAGGATGTTTGGATCCATACCAACACTTTTCATCTGATCCCAGACAACAAATTTAGTAATACGTTCAACCCCGTTATCTCTGGCAAAATCTTCAACGTTATTGATCGCCATTTCGACGATGCCGGGTGGAGTTGCGGCAATCATATCTTTTGCTTCTTGATCCCACTGCATACTTAACTTTGCATCCAATCCTTCTAAAGATGAAGATCTAGCTTGTTTCTTTTGCTCAGCCCTTTTTCTCTTTTCCCAGTAATCGGAATCTTCTGGTTTAGTTGCTTCCAACAACTTTCTAGCATCAGGAGTAGATGTCAAAATATTAAATAAACTATCGAGATACTTACTGGGCACAACCACGAACAACTCCTCAGGTTTAATTCGGTTATTCATGCGACCCCCTACATCGCCAGGAGTAATAACAACATTATCATCGTGCCATGGTGTTGCAAAGAGATCGCTACAAAAGGATGAGCCACAGGCACCTCTGGCAGGAGTGCCATCCAGAACCGTTCGAGCCCCTCCTATATAATTGGCCCAATATGGAGTACACACCACAACGATCCAGTCTACTGTGACATTCTCAGGGACATCAGCTAGTGGAGCAGCCCCGATTCCTATAACAGTGTTTTGCGGTAAAACATAATCTCCCGTTTTAACTTTCTCAGCAGCGATATCGGTATAAGTGGGAATATTTTGTGCAAGATACTGCCCATTCCTGATCTCTTCAGTGCCTGGATCCACACCGGCAGTATAAACACCGGTGATGCAATCATGATGATATTTGTCAAAAGAAACGATCTCACCTTTATCCATTGCATGACGAACAATTGCACAAGGAACTACTTTTTGTTGTTGATAGACCTTCGGGATTGTTCCTTCAAATAAACTGATAGCAACAGGATTACCCCTGACCTTACCAGTCAGCACTTCACTCAGTTTTACATAGTCAACCATAGCTAATTATAACTTTTTTTTACCGCTCTGGTCTTCCTGGCATTATGCCGCCATACAATTGCACTCCTGTTTGAGGCTCAGAATACCAAAGCTCTCTAGAAAAACGGGGTATTGCCATAGCTGCAACTGGGAAACACTCGACAAATTGATCCACAACAACTGGAAGCCCATACAATGCATAACAAAACATATCCCTTTCATTCACATGCCAAAACCCATGGACGCTTTCAAGACTCGTTCCAACGGAACCGTCGGTGTTGAAATAAGCATCAAACTCCAACTCATGATTGGCTGTAACCAAACGGTAATGGGTGGTATTGTTCATCAAATGGTTCCAAAAACTTGGAAATCGCTCTGACAATGGCAATTCTCGATCAACCAATTGATCCAATACTGGTGTCTCAATATTGGGTTTATTTGGAGCATCTGTTTCAACCATAATGAATGCAATCAGATCGTTCAAAAGGCTTTCTGGAACCGGTTCTGGAATCTGCATTGTGGTATTGCGAAAGACTGTTTCGGGTTTCTGAAGAAAGCTTGCTAAAATATTTGGTGTCCAGCTTGAGTCTGTCTCTCTCAAACCTTGTGAATAATTAAATCCCGGTGCTTTTCCTATTGAGTGATTGAACATGTTCCATAAATTCGGTCCAGCTAAATTAGCGCTGTTATCTGCCAATGTATGGCATGCACTACAGCGCTGTTGAAAAGTGATTTTTCCTGATTGGTAATTTGCATTTCCCAAAGTCTCAGAATTGAGTTCCAATGAAACACCTAGTGACTGTATCAACATCAAACAAAAAAAGAGCCCCCAATGATGGATCTGCATATTTTTTCTACCCGATTTATTCATTTCATTAATGGTAAATTAGCATTATTACTTGAAAGATAAAACGGTTAGAATCGTGATTAATAAACAAAATTAATAAACAAACAAGAAGATCCGCTAAGTATAAGAAAAGGTAATGCTATGTTAAATTTTTTCAAGAAAAAAAATCCTGGGCAATGGCTCGAAAGCCCAATGCACGATAATTGGTATCAATCCAGTGCATATTTTTGTAGTTCCTTTGCACTCATCACATCCGTCAATGAAGAAGGTGTAACCAGTATCGGTCCTTATCAATTGTCCTTTCCTTTTGGTGTGATTCATAGAAGAGAATGGATTGTTATCTCAAGGAAGAACTCTAATACCACTAACAACTTAAAACGCATCAAGAAGTGTGCGATGAATTTTGTCGAATACGATAAACGCTTTGTGCCCAATATTGTTGATTTAGGATACCCGGGCCAAGAACCAGAGGAAAAAATGAAAGACTGTCTCTTTGAGCTAGAAGAATCACCCACTGAGTCCTATCGTCAAGATCCCGAACGACCAAAAGTCATTAAAAATGCTTTTCAAGTTTTTGAATGTAATTTGAATGACAACCCTGAAGATTTTTTCTATAAAGGCAATGAATACACCGACTACCTTCTTTTGGAAATACAAAAAATTTATCTAAGAGAACAGTGGCGGAAGAATCTAGACCTTGGGGATAAAACTAAAATCCCTAATATGCCTATCAGTTATGGATTTAGAAATACTAACCAATTCTGGTTTGCCCAACATGGTGACCCTTATTGGTTACCAACACCCGAAGACAAGGGAGCCAAACACGATGCAGTGATGTATATCGCCAACAGAATCGACCCTGAGATTACTTTCACTGAGGATGCGTGTAAATTATTGACAGGAATTCCAAAAGTATTTGTGAAAACTGCTCTCAAAGGCATCATTGCAGAAGCTAAGAAAGAAGGTATCACTGAGATAGACGAGAGTTTTGTGCAGATGATTAATGAAAAACGAACCGGTGGGTCCTAATTTATGTCGCATCGTACCGATGAACTTGAAAAATTAACAGGCATTCAATCAACCATTCGTGAATGGCGTTACCATGAATTCTCCAGACAAAGCATAGGCATTATTCTGCTCAGTGTTTTTGGATTAGTTGCAAAACCAGAGTTTATGAACTTTGTTCTCGCTTGTTTGATGGTGTTTGTGGGCTTGAGTATCCGTTTATATGCTTCTGGTTTTGTCTTGAAAAATAAAGAACTCTCCACCACTGGCCCTTATGCATTTGTCAGACATCCACTCTACACCGGTAATGTTTTAATACTGATTGGAATCTCATTTGCCACCAGCCTTCCTTGGGCTATCGCCTGCTCGATTCTATTTTTCTGGTTTTACTACCCACCTGCAATTGAGTACGAGGATCGAAAATTAAAGTCACTTTTTCCCGACACATGGGACGCTTGGTCAAGCCAAACTCCAGCTCTGATACCTACAACAATGCATGATTTTAATTTATCCAGTTGGTCTTGGAAAAAAAGTTTAGCCAATAATTACGAACCAGTCATCGTGATTTATGTTCTGATCTGGTTGATCATCATCGCTAACAGATTATAGGGAGTTGTGGATTAAACTACCTGAGAACATACTCAAAGAAATCAATGATGCCCTTCTTTCAGAGGAAGGCAAGAATATAAAATTCTTAAGCCGTGGGTATCAAGGAGCTACTTATCGTATTAATCTAGACAACCACACCTTACTCATCAAAAAAACTAATGTAAGCAATCCATCTCTGTTCTCTCCTTTGAGGTGGTTGAGAAGGTTGATTGACCAAAAATTTATTCGTCATGAAAATAAAATTTATCAACTACTGGACGGAATCAAAGGTATTCCAAAGTGTTACGGCTTGACAGAAAATTCAGATTTAATACTTGAATTTATTGAAGGGGATTCGTTCAGAAATGTTGAACAAACGTTAGATAACCGAGATCAATTTTTCAAAGATTTACTCGAGGTTATTCTATGCATGCATAAAGCCGGTATCAGCCATGGGGATTTGAAACGAAAAGATAATATTTTAGTCAGTGACAGTAATCAACCCTACCTGATTGATTTTGGCACAGCTCTACATAGCCAACCATCGGACACCTGGCCAAAATCTTGGCTATTTAATATTTTCAAACAAACGGATCTAAATGCCTGGATTAAACATAAATACGCTAGAAATTACGATCTCATCAATGAAAATGATATGAACTATTATTCACCCAATGCAACTGAGAAAATTGTCCGAATCATCAGGCGATTTTGGCGTACAATCACACTTAGAAATTATCGAAAAAGTCAAAAACAATAATGCTTGAACCACCACTACTTTACTATTGGGTTATTCCGCTGGTTGTTTGGAGCATTACATGGAAAGCTTTGGCACTCTGGAAAGCAGCCAGAAATCGTCAATTGGCGTGGTTTATCTTATTATTTATCATCAATACTGCAGGCGTCCTACCAATTATTTATATTTATTATTTCCAAAAAGAAAAAAAATACTACCCCTAGAAATAACCCTTGACTATTATTGTTTAATTACTAACATATCGATTAATGCGCCGATTTGTTCCGGCTTGCGGGCGCACAATAAATACAGCTAAAAGGTTGTTTCTCCGAAACCTGTTTAGTGAAAGCTAGCAGGTTTTTTATTTTTAGGGAGAAACATGTGAAATTAAAACTAGACAAAAATACACTTGCCATTAGAGCTGCGTTGGAATCAGATGAGCAATTCGGGGCAGTGATACCCCCAATCCATATAACATCAACATTTGCCTACAAACAAATTGGAGTTGAGCAACAATATGATTACACCAGAACAGCAAACCCTACTCGAGATGCTTTGGCAGAAGCTGTCTCAATACTTGAAGGTGGATACGGGGCTACGGTGACAGGCTCAGGTATGGCAGCTATCAGCCTTGTTACCGCATTACTGGATCCCAATGACCATGTGTTGATTCCACATGATTGTTATGGGGGTACTTTTAGACTGTTTTCACGACTTGCGGAACGAGGATTATTGCAAGTCAAATTTATTGATCAGAGTAATCTTAATTTACTAAAGCAATCCATTGATCAATACCAGCCAAAAATAGTTTGGATAGAAACCCCATCCAATCCATTGCTACGCGTTGTTGACATACAGGCCATATCCGCTATTTTGCATCAAAACAACACATTATTAGTGGTCGATAATACTTTCTTAACCCCAATCTTCCAAACGCCATTCAAATTGGGTGCAGATTTAGTGATTCATTCAACGACAAAATACATCAATGGTCATAGCGATGTTGTGGGGGGAGTTGTGGTTGCAAAAAATGAAACTCTGCATCAAACAATGCAGGAATGGGCCAATATCCTTGGTTTGTCTGGTGCCCCATTTGACAGCTATATGACTCTCAGAGGTTTAAGAACATTGCAGCTAAGAATGAAAGCCCACGAAAAAAATGCATTAGCCCTAGCACAGGCACTCTTGGAATATCCATCAGTAGTGAAAGTAAACTATCCTGGCCTTCCAAATCATCCAAACCACGCAATAGCTAAGCAACAACAATCAGGATTCGGTGGAATGTTGAGCTTTGAAATTAAAGGTGGACTTCGAGAAGTCGAGATTTTTTTCAAATCTTTGGAGAATTTTTCGCTAGCAGAATCGCTTGGAGGGTTTGAAAGTCTGGCTTGTCATCCCCATACCATGACCCACGCACCATTAAGTCCCGAGGATAAGGAAAAAGCAGGTATTTCTGAGAATCTTATCCGTATCTCAGTAGGCATTGAAGAAAAAGAAGATATAATTGAAGACATAAAACAGGCACTCAGAGCTTGTCAAAAAAATCAAGTATCGTCTAAGAACAATAAAAAATAGGTAAATTTATGGAAAAATGTAGAATCTCCCTTGAGTTTTTTCCACCGGATACAACGGATAAGCTGAATCAGCTCATTGAGCAAGCCAAATTTTTCGCTGGATTCAAACCTAGATTTGTGAGCGTAACCTATGGTGCTGATGGCTCCACTCAGGATAGAACACACAGGGCTATTGACATCTTAAAGAATGAACTGAATCTTCATATTGTTCCTCATTTAACTTGTGTGGGATCCACCATAGAAGAAATCCAATCGATTGCAAATACATATTGGTTCAAAGGCTTCACATCAGTTGTAGCTTTAAGGGGTGACAAGCCGGATAGCTCTCTTGCAAAGGATGATCAATCCAGTCATTATCATTTTGCTCTTGATCTCACTATTGCCTTAAAACAACTACACGATTTCACTATTTTTACAGCGGGTTACCCTGAAGTTCATCCTGAAGCTCCAAGTAGAAAATTTGATCTGGAAAATTTAAAACAGAAAACAGAAGCTGGGGCTTGGGAAGTTCTCACTCAATTCTTTTATAACAATGATCATTTCTATAGATACAGAGATGAGTGCCAGAAAATTGGTATTACGGCACGAATCACTCCTGGGCTATTACCAATTAGTAATTTTAAAACTATCTCCTCTTTTACAACAAAATGTGGGTCAGAAATCCCTAAAGAATACTCAGATCGATTTAGCTCATTGAATGATCAATCAAGTATGTCCGATCTAGGTACTGAGTTGGCAATTAAACAAATTGAGGATTTACGTTCTCATGGAGTTAGAAAGTTCCATCTGTATACATTGAACAGAAAGAAGATAATGGAGACAGTTATTCGTCAAGCATTCGATTAAAAGTAAAAATAAATTAATTTAAGCGTTGCAAGACACAATCAATGATAGATTTTGCACTGATTCCAAAATAATCTCGTAATTCCTCTCTGGCTTCACTCAATCCATAACCATCGGTTCCCAGAGAGGTAAAAGTTCCTGGAAAAAGGTGGGACAAGCTATCTGGCAAAAGGGTCATAAAATCACTCACAGCTATAAAATGTCCCGTCTCATTTTTCATTATTTTGGCAAGATAAGGTTCTTGGTTGGATTTCTTGGATTCAAGAAAATCTTTATGTAACAGATTATAGCTGGTAACACTCCACACATTCACAGGTATACCTTTTTTTTCTAGTTCTTTTTGTGCATTTAATACTTGTTGCATGATGCTTCCACTTCCCAATAAATGTATGGGTTCTCCTTTGTACTTTTTCATTAATTTTTCAGAGCTTTTATTCAAGAGGTAAATGCCTTTTAGAATTCCTTCATCAGCTCCCTTAGGGAGTTTAGGATGAGTGTAATTCTCATTGTAAACCGTTATATAATAGAAAATATTTTCTTCTTCCTCATACATTCGACGTATCCCTTCCCTGATAATAACTGCCAATTCATAAGCAAATGCAGGATCGTAAGTCATTAAATTAGGAATGACCGAAGCCAACACATGCGAGTGACCATCTTGATGTTGGACACCTTCACCATTAAGAGTAGTTCTGCCAGCTGTACCTCCTATTAAAAAGCCCCGGGTCAAGGCATCCCCGCAAGCCCAAAGCATATCTCCAACGCGTTGAAAACCAAAAATTGAATAGAAAATATAGAACGGTATCATTGGCAGTTCGAAGTGGGAATAAGCCGTTCCTGCAGCCATAAAAGAGGCCATAGCACCGGCTTCACAAATTCCCTCTTGCAGTATTTGCCCATCTTTGGCTTCCTTGTATGGAGCAATCGTACCTTCATCGACGGGATGGTAATGCTGCCCTTCCGGTGAGTAGATGCCTGCTTGAGGAAAGAGTCCATCCATACCAAAGGTCCGAGCTTCATCGGGAACTATTGGAACAATATATTCACCAACCTCCTTGTCTCTAAGAAGTTTTGCCATCATTCTTACCAAAGCCATTGTAGTAGAAATAGAACGATCCACTCCATCAAGAAAATCTTGGAATAGTTCAATGTCAGGAGTTTTAATTTTTTTGCACTCATTAAACCTGATAGGCTGATACCCACCGAGTGCTACTCGTCTCTCTTTTAAATATTTAACCTCATCTGATTTAGGATCAGGAACAAAAAACTTTGCGTCTTTGATCTCTGGCTCTGAAAGAGGGATATTCAATCTTGCTGCATTCTGTAACCTCTCCTCATCACTCATTTGCTTTTTCTGGTGAGCAATATTCCTTCCTTCAGAGCCTTCTCCTAACCCATAACCTTTAAGGGTTTTAATCAGTATAACTGTAGGTTTCCCCTCTGAATTAATGGCTTTATCGAAGGCAGCGTAGAGTTTTTTATGATCAAAACCACCACGTTTAATATCTTTAAGCTCAGTATCACTAAGATTTGTCATGATGGTTTCTAATTCTAGATTCCCATTGATCCAGTGTGCACGTTGCTCAGCACCCGATGAGACAGAGTACTTTTGATACTCACCATCAACTACTTCATCCATTCTTTTTTGCATGACATCATTATGATCAATGGCAAAAAGAGGATCCCATTCTGACCCCCAGATAACTTTTATCACATTCCACTGAGCGCCTCTAAAAACTGCTTCCAGTTCTTGAATAATTTTTCCATTTCCTCTGACCGGACCATCAAGACGTTGTAAATTACAATTGATAACAAAAATAAGATTGTCCAGTTTTTCCCTCGCAGCAATATTGATGGTTCCTATAGTCTCGGGTTCATCCATTTCTCCATCTCCAAGAAATGCCCAGATTTTTCCTATTTTCTTAGTGGTCAGCCCTCGATTTTTTAAATATTTAGCAAAACGGGCGTAATAGATTGAAGACACACCATTCAAACCCATGGAAGCACCAGGACTTGGCCACAGTTTTGGTTTACTCCTAGGATGGTTGTAAGAAGGCAAACCCCCTGCAGGGTTTAACTCCCTTCTATAGTTTTCTAACTCTTGGATACTCAAGCGATCTTCCAAAAACGCTCTGGCATAAATACCTGGGGATGCGTGAGCTTGAATATTAAACATATCTCCTTGATATTCATCAGATCTTGATCGAATAAAATGATTCAATGCAACTTCCATCATTGTTGCTGAAGATGCATAAGTAGCAATATGTCCACCTACTCCCGAACCGCTATCGTATGCCTGTAAAACCATGGCCATGGCATTCCATCGGAGAATATTTTCGATTCTTTGCTCCATTTCAATATTCCCTGGATAGCTCGGTTGTTCAGAGAGTGAAATGGTATTGCGATATGGAGTATTGAGTGTTGCTCCACCCAGCGACATACCCTCACTTAACGCATGATTTTGAAGAGATTTTAATAGTTCCTTAACTTGTCGGTTGCCATAGTTTTCCTTGATGGCATCAAGTGATTCCAGCCATTCATCTAGCTCAATTTTCCATTCTTTCTCAAAACGTTTTTCCTGAGCCGAATCGATATCTACTACTTTGGCAGTCTCTTTCTGTTTATTCATCAGTAAATCTTGGACAATAATTGTTATTATTATAATTCTTAGGATATACGATACGATATGAATAGTCTTTCAAGATTCCAAAGCAAGCCTTACTAAGATACTCAAGATTATGACAACATCTGAACTTTTATCACCAGCTGGATCACTCAAGGGAATGCGTTTTGCATTCGCCTATGGTGCTGATGCAGTCTATGCTGGCCAGCCAAAGTACAGTTTACGAGTCAGAAACAACGAGTTTAGAAAACAAGATAATTTGGCGGCTGGTATCGCAGAGGCTCACAGACTGGGTAAAAAATTCTATGTAGCTAGCAATCTGGCACCTCACAACAACAAGGTACGTACTTTCATCAAAGATATGGCTTCTGTAGTAGAAGCAAAACCCGATGCTGTGATTCTTTCTGATCCGGGTCTGATAATGATGGTTAGGGAACGTTGGCCAGAATTAACAGTGCATCTTTCTGTACAAGCTAATGCAGTCAATTTTGCAACGGTAAAATTCTGGCAGAGACAGGGAGTTCACCGAGTTATCCTTTCAAGAGAACTTTCACTCGATGAAATCGAGGAAATTAGGCAACAGTGTCCCGATATTGAACTGGAAGTATTTGTACACGGTGCTCTGTGCATGGCCTACTCAGGCCGCTGTTTACTTTCAGGCTATATGACTCATCGGGATTCCAATCAGGGTGCCTGTACAAATTCATGCCGGTGGAATTACCAGGCACATCCGGCTGTCGAGGATAGTAGTGGTGATCTGGTCGCCACGCCAGATTCCTTAACAATCGATACTCCGGCGATGTTATTGCAGGAAGAAAAACGTCAAGGAGAATACATGCCTGCCTTTGAAGATGAGCATGGTACCTATATCATGAATTCCAAGGATTTACGTGCAGTCCAGCATGTGGGACGTCTCATCGAACTAGGTATTGAATCTCTAAAAATAGAGGGTCGCACTAAATCACATTATTACATAGCGAGAACTGCTCAGGTATACCGACGCGCCATTGACGATGCCTTGGCGGGCAGAACATTCGATATGTCAATGATGGACCAGCTTGATTCACTTGCCAATCGAGGATACACAGAGGGATTTTATCGTCGGCATCCTCCTCATGAATTTCAGAATTATGAGCATGGCTTTTCAAGAGGACTGAAACAACAATATGTTGGTGATGTGAACAAAGATGATACTCACCCCGGCATGTTGGCAATTGATGTAAAAAATAGGTTCCAGGTTGGAGATGAACTAGAGTTGATGACACCAAACGGAAATCTTTCTCTGCATCTCACGCATCTTGAGGATGAGCAAGGTCAATCGATTAAACTTGCACCCGGTTCTGGGTACAAGGTATTCATGCCCCAACCGACTGATTTCCAGTCTACCTCTGACGCTGAATTCAGTATGGTGTTGAGAAATCTGGAAACGCAAGAATAGTACAGCCTGTGTAAAAGCATGTTTTCACTGAGTTCTTTTCATTAAGAATACACAAGCTATCAAAGCTACTGACATGACAAGTTCAGAACCTATGGCAGACATTAAAGGTTCTGATTCATGAACAACCACTGCATAAGACCTAAAGATTGCAGCAGAAGCAAGTAAAGATATTGTGGTATAAAGCCAAATGTATTCCGCTCTATAGGCTCCGATGCAGGCAAATAGCCCTGCAGTAAAAAAGAAAGAAGTAAAATCTCCAATTTGAGTGTTCCCTCCTAAACCTTCCTGTAAGCTCATCGCTAATTCTTCAGCAGCAGTAGCTGGATCCAACAACCACCAAAAAAAATTCAACAGCATTAACACTCCTACCAAGCCTGATAATATTCTTGCAACCATATTTTACTCCTAAGGTAATATGAGAATTAGAATTATAAATAATAAATGAGATAATAATACCCAAATAAAACGACCCTAAAAAAACATATGCCTGAATATAGATCAAAAACCTCAACTCATGGAAGAAACATGATGGGAGCAAGAGCGCTATGGCGTGCAACAGGCATGAAAGAGAATGATTTTGGCAAACCCATTATTGCTATTGCAAATTCATTTACTCAGTTTGTGCCTGGCCATGTCCATCTGAAAGACTTAGGACAAATGGTGGCAAAAGAAATCTATACCAATGGCGGGGTTGCTAAAGAATTCAATACCATTGCCATTGATGATGGAATCGCTATGGGTCATTCAGGGATGTTGTATAGTTTGCCGTCACGAGATTTAATCGCAGATTCAGTTGAATACATGGTCAATGCCCACTGTGCAGACGCACTGGTTTGCTTGTCCAATTGTGACAAGATTACACCCGGTATGTTGATGGCAAGCATGAGATTGAACATTCCAACCATTTTTGTCTCTGGAGGCCCAATGGAAGCAGGCAATGCCAAAGTCAGAGGCTTGGATACAAAATTGGATTTGATTGATGCAATAGTTTTTTCAGGAGACGATTCTACTTCAAAAGAAGATATTGCAGCCATTGAACGATCGGCGTGCCCGACCTGTGGGTCTTGTTCAGGCATGTTTACTGCCAATTCAATGAATTGCCTAGTAGAAGCAATGGGACTTGCACTGCCAGGTAATGGAAGCATTCTGGCAACGCATGTGGATCGTCAACAACTATTTCTAGATGCAGGTAAATTAATCGTTGAGATAACAAAAGAATATTATGAAAAAGATAATGATGGGGTTTTACCACGCAATATCGCTAATAACAAATCACTCGAAAATGCGATGACATTAGATATAGCAATGGGAGGATCAACGAATACGGTTTTGCACATTCTTGCAACTGCCAAGGAAGCCCATGTTGATTTTTCAATGGACGACATAGATCGTTTATCTAGACGTGTTCCAAATCTTTGCAAGGTAGCACCAAGTAGCAATTACCACTTAGAAGATGTACATCGTTCAGGAGGTGTTATGGCTATTCTTGGCGAACTCGAAAAAGGTAAGTTGTTAAATATAGACACAACAACAGTCCATAGCAAAACATTGAAATCAGCGATTGAAAAGTGGGACATCAATAGAAATCCTGATAAAGAAATAATCCAGTTTTATTCTGCTGCCCCTGGAATGGTTCCTACCATTGAGCCTTTTTCACAGAAAAAACGTTACGAATCACTAGATTTAGATCGGGAACAGGGTTGCATTCGTCAAATTGACCATGCATACAGCAGGGATGGAGGATTGGCCATTCTCAAAGGTAATATTGCCTTGGATGGGTGTATCGTGAAAACTGCTGGAGTTGATGAAAATAATTTAACCTTTAGTGGCCCAGCACATATTTTTGAAAGTCAAGATGATGCTGTTGATGGAATTCAAAATGATCTAGTTCAGCCAGGAGAAGTAGTGGTCATTCGCTACGAAGGCCCTAAAGGAGGTCCAGGAATGCAAGAAATGTTACACCCTACCAGTTATTTAAAAGCAAAAGGTTTGGGTAAAAAATGTGCTCTGATTACAGACGGACGATTCTCAGGAGGAACCTCTGGGCTTTCTATCGGACATATTTCACCGGAAGCAGCTTCTGGGGGAGCAATAGGATTAATCAGAGATCAAGACATAATAGAAATAGATATTCCTAATCGAACAATTAATGTGCAACTTTCTGCAGAAGAAATAGAAAACAGGAGAATAGCAATGACTGATATCGGCACCAGAGCTTGGAAGCCAAAAAATCGAAGACGTGAAATTAGTCAGGCCTTGCAAGCTTATGCGTTGATGGCTTCATCTGCTTCAGAAGGAGCGGTTAGAGTTTTACCCAGTGAGCATGATGACCAATAGAAAAATGAAAATCGCTGTTTTTGGTGGTACAGGAGCTTTGGGTTCAGCACTCTCGATCAAATGGGCAGCCAAAGGTTACCCAGTCATCATAGGATCGAGATCAAGAGAAAAAGCTGAGAGTATTGTCTGTTCTATAAAAGAAGAATACGATTTGCAATCCATAGAAGGATCTGGATTGGAAGATGCAGCTCAACAATGCGATCTAGCCGTCTTGACGGTCCCGTACGTAAGTCACGAAACTACTTTGAAAATAATCAGAGAATACATACAAGGGAAAGTGCTAATCGATTCAACAGTGCCACTTCAAAAAGATAGTTCCAGAGTTTTATTACCAAAAAAAGGCTCTGCTGCCATGGAAGCACAAGATATTTTAGGTCCAGATGTTAAAGTGATATCGGCACTTCAGAATATTGGATCTCACCTGATAAGCTCCAATAAACCTGTCGATGCTGAAGTGCTGGTCTCAGGAAATGATGAGGAAGCAGTTAATACTGTAACCCAGCTTATCGAAGATCTAGATTTGCGATCCTGGCACGCAGGTCCACTAGAAAACTCAGCAGCAGCAGAAGCCCTAACTTCTGTATTGATAGCAATCAATAAGAAATACAAACTAAAATCTTCAAGTATTAAAATTACATCTAACTGACGAAAGGCCTTATTTTAAAACTCTTGAGTAACATGTATTTTAAAACAACTCCACCTTCAATCTCATTATTTGCCCCTACAGGTTTCCCGATGATTGAAAAGAAAGACGATCTTTCGAATCTAGTCTTGACTTGCTTGGATAGGAACGAAATAAGTATTGAAACAAACGATATCATTGCTATTGCCCAAAAAATTGTATCGAAAGCCGAAGGACGTTTGATGAAATTATCTGATGTCAAACCAACCCAAAAAGCAGTACGTTTAGCCAGGCAAGCCAACAAAGATCCAAGATTGGTTGAATTAATCCTTCAGGAATCAAATGAGATCTTAAGGGTCAGTGATGGTGTAATAATTGTTGAGCATCGTTTAGGACATGTTTTAGCCAATGCAGGAATTGATCGGTCAAATATAAAATCAACACACCAGGAAGAAATGGTATTGCTGCTCCCCATCAATCCTGATCAATCTGCTGAAAAAATTAGAAACGAAATTAAGAAGAAAATTGGTATCAATGTAGGTGTAATTATCACCGACAGTATCGGCAGAGCTTGGCGATTGGGGACTATTGGTCATGCAATTGGTTCTGCTGGGATTAAAACAATAATGGATCTTCGTTATAAAGCTACAGATTTATTTGATCGAGAATTGCAAGTAACTTGTATTGCCTGGGCCGATCAACTGGCTGCTGCTGCCTCTCTTGCAATGGGTGAAACCAATGAGGGAACTCCGGTTGTGATTATCAAAGGGATTGAAACACCATCCGAAGAATACTCTGCCCAAAACTTGATTCGTTCTAAAGAAGAAGATTTATTTAGATAGCTATGAATAATAACATTCTTGCGCTCAGCGGTGGAGTTGGAGGAGCAAAGTTATGCTTGGGACTGGACCGAATCAACTCACAATCATCCTTGACCATCATTGCAAACACGGGTGATGATTTTAAGCATCTTGGGCTATATATCTCACCCGACATTGACACTTTGATTTATACACTTTCTGGAATTAATAATCCAACAACAGGTTGGGGCAGAGATGATGAAACCTGGAATACTCACTCAATGCTAGAAAAATTTGGAATAGAAAACTGGTTTCAGCTAGGTGATAAAGACCTTGCTCTGCATCTGTATAAGAACGAACAAATGACAATGGGTTTAAGTCTCACTGAAATCACTCAAACAATTGCTCAACAATTTGGCTTAAGAAGCCGCATTTTGCCAATGACAGATGAACCGGTGCAGACCATGATTGACTCGGATATGGGTCTACTGTCGTTTCAAGAATATTTTGTAAAAAATCAATCCAAACCAACTATAAAAAATATCTCCTTTTCAGGAAGCAGGGAGGCAAAAGCTTCTCCTGAACTGCAACAGGCAATAAAAGAAACAGATTTTGATGCCATCGTTATCTGTCCATCGAATCCATATTTAAGCATCGACCCGATCCTTTCCATAGATGAAATCAAAACATTCATTCAATCATCGACTCAACCTGTCATTGCGGTGTCCCCAATTGTCAAAGGAGCTGCCATAAAAGGACCTACGGCAAAAATTATGGAAGAATTCAATATTCCAGCTTCAGTAATCAGTATTGCCGAGCATTATCACTCATTGATTGATGGTCTAGTCATCGACAATAAAGACGACACCCAAGCAAAACAGATTGAATCTATGGGACTCCAAGTTAAAGTGACCAATACCATCATGAAAAACGATCAAGATAAAATTCAGCTGGCACAGGATGTCGTTGCATTTGCTGAAACGATCAACACAAAAGGTGGCAGTTGAGTGTGGGCAATTATCCCAATTAATAACTTTAATGAGTCTTTTTCAAGACTCTCAAATGTCCTTAACAAGAAGCAAAGAGAAGAGATGACTCAAATTCTAGCTACTCAAGTGCTAGATGCTCTCACGCCCATAGCAAGTGTTGAAAAAATAATTGTTCTGAGTAATGAGATTGAGTGGTTGAGCTCATTTTGGAATAAAAAGATTGTCGTTCTACCAGAACCGGATACAGAACAATTTTCTGAAAAAATAGACAACACAGCCCAATGGATTCAAAGTCAGGGAGTTACAGCAATGTTGTACTTATCAATTGATCTGCCTTATATCCAACAGGAGGATATAGAAAATCTTATTTCGCAGCACATTTCCGGCTTATCGATTGTTGAGGCAAAAAAAGATAACGGCACCAATGCTCTAATTCTCGATCTACCAACAAAAATGGAATTTCAATTTGGACCCAATAGTTTTAGCAAACATTTAGCAGAAGCTCGATCCAAAAATATCAACACAACTATTGTTAATATTGAATACCTTAGCCTAGATTTAGACGACTGGAATGATCTGCACCTGTTTAAGAAAAACTCGGTGGAGAATAAATTTTCACAATTCATAAATCGGAACAATTTTTAATCTAAAATAGTCATTGAGATCAAACCACTAAGAGGTTATAAATAACGGGTGACCAGACAAATTCAAGCATTAACTGAAGAGTATTTAAATCAAGCACAATCGTTTGCCCTCGAAGAGTTACTTGAGCAAGCGAGGCTCCTTAGGGATCAAGAAAAACAGGTCATAACTTTTTCCAAAAAAGTCTTTATACCGTTAACTATGCTTTGTCGCAATGTCTGCCATTACTGTACTTTTGCCAAAGTCCCTAAAAAATTAAACAATCCATACCTCAGACCTGAAGCAATACTCGAGATTGCTCAAAAAGGGAAGACTCAACACTGTAAAGAAGCGCTGTTCACACTCGGAGATAAACCAGAATTTCGCTACCAGATAGCAAAAAAAGACCTCCGTTATCTAGGGTACAAAACTACATTGGATTATCTAGCGGATATGGCTCAACTGGTTCTTGATGAAACAGGTTTACTGCCCCATTTCAATCCTGGAACCATGACCATTGAAGAGATCCAGCGACTGAGGGCAATATCGCCATCCATGGGAATAATGCTTGAATCTTCTTCGAAGAGACTTTGTATGAAAGGCCAGGCTCATTATGGTTCACCTGATAAAAACCCAGAACTGAGATTGAGCACTATACTTGCAGCGGGTGAAGCCTCTGTGCCACTGACAACAGGAATTTTAATTGGTATAGGTGAGACCCAACGAGAGCGCATTGAGAGTCTTTTGGAAATAAGAAAACTACATCAAACATTCGGTCATATACAAGAAATAATTATTCAAAATTTTGTCCCGAAACCGGGAACTAAAATGCATAATACCCCCCCTGCTGACTTGCGAGAATTATTGTGGACATTAGCCGTCTCACGCATTATTTTTGGATCAAAAATGAACATCCAATGCCCGCCCAATCTCAACATGAATGCTTTGACCAAGCTGATCGATGCTGGAATCAATGATTGGGGTGGAGTTTCTCCGATAACTCAAGATTATGTCAATCCAGAATCTCCATGGCCAGAATTGAACATACTGGAACAGGCAACCAAAGAAACAGGTAAAAAATTACAAGAAAGGTTAACCATTTACCCTGAATACATTGACTCTAAAAAAGAATGGTATGACCCTCAGCTACAGCACTTTATCCAGGAACTTTCAGATTCAGAAGGATACGCTAGACAAAATCATTGGCGGTGTGGTGAATCGTTGGAAGTTCCTGAGTATGGTCACCCGGTGAATTGGATCAGCAATAACACTATGCCACAACACTCAAGCATTGCTCAAACCGTCAGAAAAGCAATGAAAAGCCAACCATTGGATCACGCTGAAATCACTGACCTGTTTAAAGCAAGAGGTCATCAGATGAATTTTATACTGAATCATGCTAATGAACTCAGAGAGCAAATGAATGGTGATAGTGTCAGTTACGTGATCACACGGAATATCAATTACACCAATATCTGTAAATATTCGTGTTTTTTTTGTGCATACTCTAAAGGAAAAACTAGAGAAAATCTAAGAGGTAAACCTTATCTAATCTCTTGTGATGAAATTGCAGACCGTGCCTTAGAAGCGTCTTATAAAGGGGCAACCGAAGTCTGTTTGCAAGGGGGCATACACCCGCATTTTACTGGTCAAACCTATGTGGATATTTGCCTAGCAATTAAGGACAAAGTGCCCAATATCCACATTCACGCATTCTCACCTTTGGAAATTCACCATGGAGCTAGCACCTTAGGCCACTCCATCAAGAATTTCCTACTTTTGCTTAAAGAATCTGGACTCAATAGTATGCCTGGAACCGCTGCAGAAATTCTGGACGACCGAATCAGAAATAGGATTTGCCCAGATAAAATTGACACCAAAACCTGGCTTGAAATAATCGCTACCGCTCACGAAGTGGGCATTAATACTACTTCAACAATAATGTTTGGTCACCAGGAGAATATCGGTGATTGGGCCACTCACCTGATGAAGATCCGAGATCTGCAAAACAAAACGGGGGGTATTACTGAATTTATACCACTACCCTTTGTCAGTATGGAATCTCCAATGTACCGAAGAGGTCAGGCACGTCCTGGTCCGACATTCAGAGAAGTCCTATTAATGCATGCAGTCTCTAGATTGTACTTGCATCCCATAATAAAAAATATTCAAACCAGCTGGGTTAAATTGGGAAAAAATGCTGCCTTATCTTGTCTTAATGCAGGGGCTAATGACCTAGGTGGAACACTTATGGATGAATCCATTTCTAAATCCGCAGGAGGCATTCATGGACAAGAATTTTACCCAAGAGAAATGGAATCTTTTATCCAGGATATGAAGAGAATTCCTGTACTAAGAGACACATTGTATAACCCAATAAATCAAACATCCCTTCCCAATCAATCTTCTTTGATGCTTTCCGATAAGATACATTCATTGGTAGATAGTGCTTACCCAGTAATTTAATTATTTGCCTGCTATCTCTCCAATATATTTTCAGTAATAATTTCCTTTTTCATGACTTGAAGTCCATCAGATTATCCATATATCTAGAATGTGGATGCCATTAATTGGGTCTACAAATGAATGATTAACTTGCTTAACAAAAAGGAGAAATTATGGTTAATACAATATTTGATTCAGTATGGAGAGACATCTCACCCTTTGCTGTAGGTTTTGATAGAACCTTTGATACCCTATCACTGCTGGCAAACTCAAAGTCTCAAAATGCCAATTATCCACCTTATAACATCAGAAAATTGTCTGATGATCAGTACACGATCGAATTAGCTGTTGCTGGATTTGATGAAAGTGATGTTGATGTTGAGGTTACCGGAGAAAACTTGACGATCAAAGGTAACCGACCTAAGGAAGCTGCAGATGGATTGATGCATCAAGGGCTTGCGGCTAGAAATTTTGAACGAAAATTTATTCTATCTGATGATATGGTCGTTAAAGGTGCAGCCTTGTCCAATGGAATGCTATACATTGGCATGGAGAAAATTATTCCAGAACATCGAAAACCCAAAAAAATATCCCTCACTTCAAAAAAGAAGTTATTGGGATAATAAGGAAAAGGGGGCTATAACTAGCCCCCTTTTTATAAGTCTAGGCACTCAAAACAAGTCTCTTATATGGGGAGAATAATAGGCAACTGCTATTTTTATTCCTCCCAGTAATGAAGCGATCTGTACCATCACAATGGAAACTGGAGTCATAATGGTAAGTTCAGGCATCAGTGCTCCAAGTACATAAAATACTGAAATTAAAATTAGCCAAATCTCCCTTGAGTTCTTAACAAAGAAAAAGAGGCACATATCTGCTATAAAACCAGCAAGAGCAGCCAATAGGTAAGCATAATAAATTCTACTGAAGCCACTCACTGCGAGTAAGGCATAATATTCGCTAACTGACTCAGGAAACGGATAACTGAAATCAAGAGCAACGGCAGCAATAACCAATACCATTGGAAAAATGATCAGAAAACGGAACCAAGCCTTATAGTTCATTGTTCACTCCTCCTCGATGACAACTGCAGTGCCATAAGCCATCATCTCAGCTGCTCCACCCATTAGAACTGATGTAGTGAACTGCATACTGATAACGGCATTGCCACCAACTTCTTTAGCATTTTTTTTCATTCTATCCAAGGCTTGTTCTCGGCTTTCAGCAAGCAATTTTTCGTACTCGTGAATCTCACCACCGACAATATTTCTGAGACCCGCAACAATGTCTTTTCCAATATGTCTAGCCCTGATTGAACTGCCTCTAACGATACCAAGAGTTTTAAGAATGGTTCTGCCTGGAATATCTGGGCTGGTTACAACAAGCATATTATTTCTCCACTTCAATATATTTATCTGATTTTTGTTCTTTTATTCTTTGCAACAAAACAGCAATAAATACTATAACAAAACCTAAGTACAAACCAACCACAGCGATTTTGACCAACAATGACATCTCCTGATCTAGGATCATTTCATAAGCTCCATACCCTAAAAGCAAAGCAGCAGTAATCAAAATTAAAATTAATCCCGCTTTTTTCACAACGATTTCTAAAGTATTTCTTCGGCAATTACTCTTAGAGCTTCCTTTGACACATTGCCTAATACCAAGGTGCCAATCTTCCCTGTCTTGTCCAATTCTTTCCAGGGCTGTAGTCGCTCTTTAATTCTTTCAGCTGGGCCAATCAAGGCACACTCGTCAACAAGTTCATTTGGAACAGCCATAGTGGCTTCTTCTTTCTTGCCCTGCAAATATAGATCTTGAATAGTATCAGCGGCTTCTTCGTATCCAAGTCGTTTCGCATAGTCGGTATAAAAATTTTTGGATTTAGCTCCCATGCCCCCAATATAAAGTGCCATCATTGGTTTCATCGCCATGATACAAAAATCAACATTACTACCCATTACAACAGGAACAAAAGGAGCAACATCAAAATTCTGGTAACCTTTGCTCTCACCCGCTTTTGCAAAGCCTTCTTCAACATGATCTCCAATGAGATTAAACTTCTCAGGATTCATCCACATAGGGAAAACTCCGTCGGAAACCTCGCCCGCACACCTTAACCCTGCGGGGGTGATGGATGCAGTATAAATTTTTAAATCACTGGTGCTGTGAAGAATGCTTTTCAATGGTTTGCCAAGACCACTTGAGCCTTCACCAGTATAGGGAATTTGATAATGATAACCTTCGTGTGTCAGGGCTGCTTCTCGGGCTATGATTTTCCTGACGATTGAGATGTATTCTTTTGTTCGTGTGAGCGGTCTTCCATAAGGTTGTCCATACCAACCCTCCACTACTTGGGGTCCTGAGGGCCCGAGTCCGAGTAAAAACCTACCCCCTGATAGTGCATTGAGTGACAAAGCAGTCATTGCAGTCATGGTTGGTGTTCTAGCCTGCATCTGCATGATTGCGGTTCCTACTTTGATTTTAGTGGTTGAAGCCAAAACATATGCGGCAACAGAAACAGCATCAGAACCATAGGATTCTGCAGACCAAACTGAATCATATCCTAGTTTCTCAGCCTCCAAAATATCTTCCATGGGTATTGTTAACTTGGCTGGTGAATAACCCAATCCTATTCCTAATTTCATAATACTCTTCCTAATTATTAAACTAACACTAACTATAACTCTGCACTATCAAATTTGTAATTTTTTATATAATTGAATAATAAATCATTTTCGTTATAGGGTTAACTTCTATGATTGATCGGTACAGACCTATACAATAGACCGGTAACGGTTCTGATCAATACAAAAAAGAGGAAAATGAGTAAATCTAATAAAGAAGATTGGCAACAAAAAGTAGACGAAGAGCTTCGAGGTGAATCCCTTGAAGATCTTAGCTGGAAGACATTAGAAGGAATCGCCGTCAAGCCACTTTATACGGCAGAAGATCTAGAAGAAACCAGCCACTTGGACTCATTTCCTGGCCTGCCTCCCTACCTGAGAGGCCCAAGAGCAACCATGTACGCAAAACGACCTTGGACGGTTAGACAGTATTCGGGATTTTCTACCGCTGAAGAGTCCAATCAGTTTTATCGAGACAATATCGATGCTGGTCAAACAGGGTTATCGGTTGCCTTTGATTTAGCCACTCATCGAGGATACGACTCGGATCATCCTAGGGTTACTGGTGACGTGGGTAAAGCAGGTGTCGCAATAGACACGGTTGAAGACATGAAAATTTTATTTGATCAAATTCCTCTCAATAAAATGTCGGTTTCGATGACTATGAATGGTGCGGTTATACCAATTATGGCTATGTTCATTGTTGCAGCGGAAGAACAAGGAGTGGTTAAAGAAGAGCTCAATGGAACCTTACAAAATGACATTCTAAAGGAATTCATGGTTCGTAATACTTACATTTACCCACCTAACGATTCAATGAGAATTGTTGCAGATATTATTTATTATTCATCAAAATATTTACCAAAATTTAATTCTGTTTCCATTTCTGGGTACCACATGCTAGAAGCAGGAGCAACTTGTACACAAGAGTTGGCTTACACTTTAGCAGATGGTATTGAATACGTCAGAGCTGCTATCAATAAAGGATTAGAAGTGGATGCATTTGCCCCTAGGCTTTCATTCTTCTTTGGGATTGGCATGAATTTTTTTATGGAAGTTGCAAAACTTAGAGCTGCTAGAGTGTTATGGTCTGAGTTGATTGAAAAAGAATTCAATCCCAAAAACCCAAAATCTCTAATGCTACGAACACACTGCCAGACCTCTGGGGTGAGCCTAACTAGTCAAGATCCTCACAACAACATCATTAGAACTACAATAGAAGCCATGGCAGCAGTTTTAGGAGGAACACAATCACTCCATACCAATTCGTTTGATGAAGCCTTGGCTCTACCAACCCCATTCTCTGCCCAAATTGCAAGAAACACCCAATTGGTTTTGAGAGAGGAAACTGGCATAACCAAAGTCGTTGACCCCTTGGCAGGTTCGTATTATGTTGAATCTTTAACAGCATCGCTGATCAATGAGGCAAGAAAATTGATTGAAGAAGCAGAAGAACTCGGTGGGATGACTAAAGCGGTACAAGCAGGTCTACCCAAATTAAGAATTGAAGAGTCAGCAGCCATTAGACAAGCTAGAATTGATAAAAAAGAAGAAATAATCGTAGGTGTAAACGATTATTTTTCAAAGGATCAAGAAGACGTTGAAATCCTCGCAATTGATAACCAGGATGTCAGGGATCAGCAAATTAATAAAATTCAGTCTATCAAAAATAATCGCCGTGAAAAACAATGCCAAGAAGCATTAGAAAAATTAGAAACTGCTGCCAGAGATGAGTCAGTTAATTTATTAGAAATTGCAATTGATGCTGCCAGAGAAAGAGCAACCGTTGGTGAAATATCGATGGCCATGGAGAATGTTTTTGGCCGTCATCAAGCAGTAGCCCAATCGATCAGTGGAGTGTATCGTAGTGAGTATGATGGGGATGAATATTTTATGAAAATTGAAGAAAAAATCTCATCATTTACAAGAGATTTTGGAAGAAGGCCTAGGATTTTAGTTGCCAAATTAGGTCAAGATGGCCATGACAGAGGAGCTAAAGTAATTGCTACGGCATTTGCAGACATGGGTTTTGATGTCGATATTGGCCCTTTGTTTCAAACTCCAGAAGAAGCTGCAAAGCAAGCAGTTGAAAATGATGTACATATCCTTGGTGTTTCAACACAGGCTGCAGGCCATAAAACCTTGGTGCCGATGCTACTTGATGCATTAAAGAATGAACAAGCAGAAAACATCGTGGTGGTTTGTGGTGGCATCATCCCCGAACAAGACATCCCTGTTCTTAAAGCTGCAGGTGTTGGAGCTGTGTTTGGACCCGGCACCAATATCGCCAAAGCAGCCATGGAAGTTTTGGATCTAATTGGTTAAAAGTGTATGAAAAAAAATATTAAAGAGCTGGAAAAAAGGGCTAATGCTGCCAAATTAGGTGGTGGCGAAGATCGGATTAAAAAGCAACATGCCAAGGGTAAATTAACTGCCAGAGAACGGCTTGATATCCTTCTTGATGAGGATAGTTTTCAAGAGTGGGATATGTTTGTCGAGCATCGAGCAGTCGACTTTGGTATGGAAGAACAAAAAATACCAGGTGATGGTGTAGTCACCGGTTATGGCAAGATCAACGGTAGATTGGTTTATGTGTTCAGCCAGGATTTTACCGTTTTTGGAGGATCCTTATCGGAAGCTCATGCAGAAAAAATTTGCAAAGTTATGGATCACGCAGTCCGTAATGGTGCACCATTAATCGGGCTCAACGATTCAGGAGGTGCAAGAATACAAGAAGGAGTCGTATCTCTGGGCGGTTATGCCGAAGTGTTTCAAAGAAACGTATTGGCCTCAGGTGTCATTCCACAAATTTCCCTCGTCATGGGACCGTGTGCAGGTGGAGCAGTGTATTCGCCAGCAATGACAGATTTTATTGTTATGGTTGAGGACAGTTCATACATGTTTGTCACGGGGCCAGATGTAGTTAAAACAGTCACTCACGAAGAAATTACGGCAGAGTAGTTGGGAGGTGCATCTTCCCACAGTAGAAAATCTGGTGTAGCAGACCTAACATTTAAAAATGACACCGAAGCTTTATTGATGACCAGGGAGTTTCTCAGCCATCTTCCGCAAAACAATAAAGAAAAAACACCAATTGTTCCCACAAAAGATCCCATTGAACGAGCCGAACACTCTTTAGATACATTGATACCTGATGATCCTGCTAAACCCTATGACATTAAAGATGTGATCAATAAAATCGCCGATGAGGGTGATTTTTTTGAAATACAATCCAATTATGCACAAAACATTGTTATTGGTTTCATCCGACTGAATGGATCCACCATTGGAGTGGTAGGGAATCAGCCACTTGTTCTTGCTGGGTGTCTTGATATTAATGCCTCCATTAAAGGTGGTCGATTTGTCCGTTTTTGCGATGCCTTTAATATTCCTCTACTCACTCTGGTGGATGTTCCAGGATTTATGCCTGGAACCTCACAGGAGTACGGTGGAATCATCAAACATGGAGCCAAACTTCTCTTCGCCTACGCTGAAGCCACGGTACCTAAAGTCACATTAATCACCCGAAAAGCCTACGGCGGTGCATACGATGTAATGAGTTCAAAACACATACGAGGTGATATTAATTTTGCTTGGCCATCAGCTGAAATTGCTGTTATGGGTCCAAAAGGTGCTGTAGAAATCATCTTTAGGCAAGATATTGGCAATGAAGAGAAAATAGAAAAAAGGACCAATGAATACAGAGAAAAATTTGCTAATCCGTTCATAGCAGCCAGTCGAGGCTATATAGATGATATCGTTTTACCGTATCAAACACGTGAAAAACTATGTCACTCATTTGAAATGTTGAAAAATAAAGAACAGTCCAATCCTTGGCGAAAGCACGACAATATACCGCTTTAGATAAAATGTTTAAAAAGATACTGATTGCCAATCGTGGAGAGATTGCTTGTAGAATAATCAAAACGTGCAATCAAATGGGAATCAAAACGGTTGCAGTTTATTCTGATGCAGACCAAAACGCCATGCATGTATCAAGAGCTGATGAATCTGTTCACATCGGCGGATCAGCTTCTTCTGAAAGCTATCTTGTCATTGAAAATATCATCAAAGCTTGTACACAAACGAAAGCTGATGCGGTTCATCCTGGCTATGGTTTCTTGGCTGAAAACGAAGCTTTTGCTGAAGCTCTAGAGCAGGAAGGCATTATATTTATCGGCCCTAAGCCCCAAGCAATAACCAGTATGGGAGATAAAATACAATCAAAAATAATTGCCGAAGAAGCAGGTGTTAATGTCATACCAGGATTCACTGAAGCACTCCAAAATTCAAAACAAGCTGTTGAAGTTGCTAATGAAATCGGTTACCCAATAATGTTAAAAGCGAGTGCTGGAGGGGGTGGTAAAGGAATGCGTATTGCCTTCGATGATCAACAATGCACAGATGGATTCATCAGAGCTCAAAATGAAAGTTTAGCAAGTTTTGGAGATAACAGAGTTTTTGCAGAAAAATACATTACCGAGCCTCATCATATTGAAATTCAAATCTTGGCTGACCAACAAGGCCATACTATTTATGTCGGTGAAAGAGAATGCTCCATACAAAGAAGACACCAAAAAGTAGTGGAAGAAGCGCCATCACCTTTTATTGACAATAACACTAGAATAGCAATGGGTGAACAAGCTGTGACATTGGCCAAAGCTGTAGATTATGAATCTGCTGGCACTGTTGAATTCATTGTTGATAAAAATCAAAAGTTTTACTTTCTTGAAATGAATACAAGGCTTCAAGTCGAACATCCAGTCACTGAAATGACTACCGGGCTTGACCTAGTAGAAGAAATGATCCGGATTGCTTCAGGAGAAGTTCTGAAATTTAAACAAGAAGATCTACAAGTCAAAGGCTCAGCAATTGAAACGAGAATTTATGCAGAGGATCCCTACCGGGATTTTATGCCATCTATCGGTAGAGTGAGTAAATATTGTGTTCCAGATCATTTGGATTTCATCAGAATCGATACAGGTATTGAAGAAGGCAGTGATGTATCCATATTCTATGATCCGATGATTGCAAAACTGATTGCTTATGGGGAAGATCGTGAAAAAAGTATTGATAGAATGCTACTTGCTCTGGATCAATTCCATATTTCAGGTATTTCTCATAATATAAACTTTTTAAGCTCTATCATGCAGAGAAAGAAATATCGAGAAGGCAATACCACAACAAATTTTATACAGGAACAGTTTCCGGATGGATTTCAAGGAGAAATAGCGAGTGAAAATGAAACGCTCATTGTCGCCTCGGTGTTGGCTTGCATTCATCAAAACAGCATAGAACGATACCAAACTGCCATCGCAACTGAGACTAAAAAATCTTCATGGTCGGTTTCTTTCAACAAGAAAAAAATTGATCTAATCATTAAGAAATCATCAAAAACAACAGAAATCCTGATCGACTCAAGTATCTTCATTATTGATTTAGCCTCAACACCCAATAACCCGATAGTGAAAGCTAGGGTTAATGATGATATTTATTACTTTCAGCTTGAGAATCTACACCCTGGCTACCGATTGACCTACCGTGGTCGGGTTCTGGAAGCCTTGGTTACACGCAACAGAACTGCAGAACTAAACCAGTTGATGCCTGAGAAAATAGCACCAGACCTATCAAAATTCTTATTATCCCCGATGCCTGGACTTTTAATAAAAATTTGTGTGAAGGAGGGACAACATGTCAAAGCAGGAGAAGAATTAGCTATAGTTGAAGCAATGAAAATGGAAAACAGCTTGCGAGCAATTGATGACGTAATCATAAAATCGATATTCACAAAAGAAGGCGATAATCTAATGGTAGATCAAACTATTCTTGAATTTGAGGATTGAATTGGAAGCATCTGAAATAATTGACTTGGTTGATGGAATAAAGTCGGGCAACAGAAAAGCGATTGCACAAGCGATCACTCTGATGGAATCAATAAAAACCGACGACCGTGCCAATGCCGAAGCATTGCTGGAACAACTAGGTACTGCCAATGAATCTTCCATAAGAATTGGCATTTCAGGTACTCCAGGCGTGGGTAAGTCCACCTTCATCGAAGCGCTTGGGCAACTGATTTTAAAAGAAGGTCATCGATTGGCTATTTTGGCAGTCGATCCCACATCATCCATCAGTGGCGGTTCCATTCTGGCAGATAAAACAAGAATGACCTCTCTCAGTCAAGATGAAAATGTATTCATTAGACCTTCGCCTTCGGGCAACAATTTAGGCGGTGTGAATCGCTCCACAAGAGAGTCTATTGCCATTGTTGAGGCAGCCAGATTTAATGTCACTCTGGTGGAGACCGTTGGAGTCGGACAATCTGAGACAGAAGTGTTTGAAATGACTGATATTTTCATTGTACTCCTGAACCCGGGTGGTGGAGATGAATTGCAAGGGATTAAAAGAGGCATCATTGAATTATCTGACATCATTGTAGTCAATAAATCTGATGGTGATCTGGAATCTTTATCAAGGAGCACAGTTCTGGACTATAAAAATGCCTTAAAACTGATGAAACCAAGAATTAAAGATTGGTCAGTGCCTATTATTGCTTGTTCTGCTCTTAAAAAAAGAGGACTTGAAAAATGCTGGCAGTCCATCCAGAATTTACGAGAACTGTTATTAATCAGTCACCAACTGGAAAGCAATCGAAACCAGCAAAAAGAAAAATGGCTGATAAAAGAAACCAGACAAGGATTACTTGACGCGCTTGATGAAGATGAAGAGATCCAGAATAAATTAAAGACTATGCAAGAAAAACTCTCTGAAGAAAATCGGTCGGTAAAGACAGAAGCAAAAAATATCATTGCCAATTTTTTAAGTAAGCTGAGTAAAAACAAATGATAGGAAAACTCAATCACATTGCTGTTGCGGTACCAGATCTAGAAGAGGCCACATCAATCTATAGAGATGTATTGGGAGCAAAAGTTTCAAAACCCCATGAACTCCCTGAACACGGCGTAACTGCTGTTTTTGTTCATTTGGAAAATACTAAAATAGAATTGATACAACCATTGGGAGATCAATCACCAATTGATAGTTTTTTAAAGAGAAATACTAAAGGTGGCATTCATCATCTGTGTTATGAGGTTGAAGACATCTTCGCTGCCAAAGATCAATTGACCAGTCAAGGAATGACAGTTTTAGGTACGGGTGAGCCCTATCTTGGAGCCAATAACAAACTTGTACTGTTCTTGCATCCAAAAAACTTTATGGGATCATTGATCGAACTTGAACAAGCTAATTAGTTGCAACCAGTAAACAATAGATTAGAACTTGATACGTAATTTTAGAACCAGTTTGTTGTTCTCGGGATTGTCCCACGTCTTACGATAGATCTTACTGGTGCCTGCTTCATCATCAAAATAGTAATCACCCCCTCTAGTGTAGACGAGATAAAGGTTTGACAGTGGAGCAATCTCGTACTTGTAACGAATTTGAAAAGCAATTTTTCCCAAATTAATACTCTCTACAGCTGCTCCCGTGCTATTGAGATAACCAGCTTCATCTGCTACCCAGCTTTGTCCTTGTTGATTTCTGAAAGCAACAGCTTGTAACTTTATTTGAAATTCTTGACGTTCACTTGGATACCATTTCATGTCAGTAGAGATTCTTGTATTTTTTGATTCATAACTTGCATATTGATTTACATCTGTCCAAATAAACCAATTATCAGTTTTGGTCTGGTGCAAATGAAAATTAAATTTCAAATTATCTTGTGGAAAATAACCAACTCCAGTTCTAATGGATTTCCTATCCGCACTAAATACAAAATAATCTCCAGTGCCTGATGATAGAGTCAAATTCCATTGCCATTTCCCTCTCATGCCACTTCTATACCCACAATCGAAATCAAGTTCTTTTCGTAATTGAATGAATGGTGCCATACCCATTCCTCGAGTGACTTCATCGTCATTGCCATGAGGGCTATAAAATAAATTACAATTGAAGCTGGACCGATTCTTATTCCTTTGACTATAAAACAATGAGATAAATTCTTTTAAATTATCATTGTCTGAATTGTTTTTATCAAAAAAATCGAGATTATAAGTTCTACTCAAGACCCTGGAATTTTCACCAAAATCTGTATTCTCATATCTGACAAAACCACCACCTGCAAGAAGGTCGTTTCGCCACATATAACCCATGTCGTTAAAATCTAAGTGTTCATCAAAATAGTAAATTTCAAATCCATTGCGCCAATTTTTATTGTGTTCAAAAGTGACCACACTCCTTACACCTAAGCCTCCCTCTTCCTGATTGGAATCAGAATGAAACACGAAGTTTTGTAAAGTAATCACATCCGAGGGTTTGTATTTATAATCCATTACGTTCACTGTTGCATCGCGATTAATAGCTCCACTTTTAGCGTGTGTAATCATGTGTCCTATGGTGTGGTATCCAGACTTATGGAGAGTTCTAAAAGCATAAAAATCTTTCCCTTCGCTAAAATCTTCATCGTGTTCAAAAGCCCCAAAAAAACCAATGTCGGTTTGTTCACCTAATCGCGTGTATTTGATAGCGGCATCAATATCGTTGATCGGCTCCTCACTCAATTCACATTCCAATTCCTCTTCATTGCTGCCTCCATTAGCTAAACCGTATTGAGAACAGTCATAGTCTGGAGCAGAACCTATTCTTCTGGTGTGAACGATGGAATAGAGTTCAAACCCTGGATACCAGTTCTCATGAATGTCAAAGAGGGAGTGGCTTTGTGTAAAAAAAGGCCTTTTATCACTATAAAATGTTTCTCTGGCAGAATAATTCACAACTAGACTATCACTTTCAATCTGGCCAAAATCTGGATTGATCGTTGCCGTTATTTCACTGCCTTCACCATTGGTATAAAAGATATCTGTACCAATTTGGTAGGCAGAATTATCATTTTCATAATCATCACTAGCAACAATGTACGGATAAAAATCCAATCGACCTTGTTGGAATTGATTAACCTCTATTGGGATAAAGAGTGAAAGAAATTTTGTTCTCATTGGGCTTATTTCTGGTAAGCCATAAGTTTGGGACAGGTGTTGTACTCCTCTACTGAAACCAACTCTAATTTTTCTGGTAGACCCTTCCTGTTTTTTCATCGAAACTAACGCCCAGGGGATAAAAAATTCTGAATACCAATTCTCTTTAGATTCTGATGTTTTGGCATACCACTCACCATCCCAATCACCATCAGTCTGGGTTTCGTTAGTAACAGCAAAATCTAACAAGGATCCGCCTAAAGAAATGCCCAGCATATAGCCCGTATTGCCTTTGTTATCAAAATCAATAGCCACGATATTGCGATCGTAGTCACCATGTAGCATATCTCTATTACTTTTTCTCCGATCCCTTGACTCTTCTGGTTGTTGGTTGATAAAACCAAAATAAAGACCGAATTCATCTGAATACACTAAGGTTTTTGTACTGTATCTAGGTTGCTCTAGGCTGAACGGTATAACTACTGAATATTCATCAAGTGTCTGGGCTTGTGTCCATTCTGGTTCAGTCAGTTCACCGTCAATGATAATTGTCGAATGAGCAGTTTCGGTAAATTGTGCAATAAATACGAAAACAATGACTAGAAATCTAGAAAAATTAAAAACAACATTGAAATTAATATGCCTCATGAAACTAGTCATTTATTTTTTTTAGTCACTTAAGTTTAATTATCAAAATATTAATTAAAAAATACATTGATTCAAATCAATTCGAAGAAATAGATGCGACAGATTCCTTTATTGATTTGATATTGATCGCAGAATAATAACTGATGTGATAATCAAAAGCTTTATATTTTTTTAGGGTTTTTTACTGGATTAATTAGAATTTGATTCGAGCTTTCAGCACCAACCGATTGCTTTCTGGATCTCGCCATGTTTCCCTATAAATCCTGCTTGTCCCTGACTCATCATCAAAATAATTATTTCCGCCCCTAGTGTAGACGAGGTAAATATTGGACAGAGGAGCCATCTCATATTTGTATCTAATCTGAAAAGAGAGTCTTCCTGAATTGATGCTTGATTCTGAGGTACCTAAACTATTGAGGTATCCCAAGGTATCAGCAGTCCATCCTTTGCCATCCTGGTTTCTGAAAGCCACCATTTCAAGCTTAACCTGAAACTCCTGACGATCATCAGGGTACCACCTGGAATTCAGCTTAATCGTGGTATTCCTTGATTGATAAGTAGCATAGTGGTTGTCGCTCCTCCAGATAAACCAGTTATTAACTTTAGTATGGGATAGTTGCAAATAGAATCTTAAATTGTCGGAAGGAAAATAACGTAGTCCTGTCGATACACGTCTGGTACGCTCAGTAAAAGAAAGGCGGTCCTTTTTTTGTGCATACACATTTAAATCTGCTTGCCATTTTCCAATAATTCTCGTGTTGTAGTTAAAGTCAGTAGCCAGTCCTTTGCCACTTTCTAGAAATGGTGCGGATAAACTGCCACGCGTTACATCATCGTCTATTCCCTCACTATTAGTAAATATGTTTAAATGGATGCTTGATGTGTCTTTGAATTGCTGCATGAAAAACAATACAATAGAATTGTCAATGGTTTCTCCATCTGCATTGTTTTCACTCCAAAAATCCCAACTATAGCTTCGACTCAGAACCGGCGAATCTTTGGTGAAATCGGTTCTGGTATAGCTCACATTTGCCCCTCCAGAGAACAAATTGTTTCGATACAAATATCCCATGTCGTCAATATTGAGTTTGTCATTGTAATAATAGAACTCGGCACCGCTTCGCCATTTTTTGTTGTGCTCAAAAACAACAGCGTTTCTTGAGCCAAATCCACTCTTTTCCTGATTTGAATCAGAGAACATAAGAACACTGTCAAATTTTATGATGTCGTTTGGGGTAAATTGATAATCAAATGCATTGACAGTGGCATCCCGGTCAATAGCACTTCGATCAACATGGGTCAACATGTGGCCGATTTTGTGGTTTCCAGCTCTGTGTGAGGTTCTAACTGCGAAAAAGTCCTTACCCTCACTAAAATCCTCATCATGCTCAAAAGCACCGAAGAAGCCGAAATCTGTTTTATCGCCTAATTGAGTATATTTGAGCGCCACATCAATATCGTTGTTCATTTCTTGGCTGCTTAAACATTGCAACTCGTCCTCATCACTGCCACCTGAGTCAGAACCATACTTTGAGCAATCATAATCTGGACGAGCACCTATTCTTCTGGTGTGAATGATCGAATATAGTTCAAAACCAGGATACCATTCATTGGAAATTTCAAACAGGGACTGGCTTTGAGTAAAAAATGGCCTTTTATCAGAATAAAATGTCTCTCGTGCAGAATAGTTAATGACTATGTTGTCGCTTTCAACCTGACCGAAGTCAGGGTTGAGAGTCACGCTAAGTTCACCACCGCTACCATTGGCAAAAAATATTTCAGAACCCGCCTGATAGGACATATCGTCATCCACAAAATTGCCCTTACTTACAAGATAGGGGTAAAAATCAAGTCGTCTCGGGTTGGACTGAACAACTTCAATGGTGTGCAACAAGGAGAGAAATTTTTTCCTCAGAGGTGATGCCTGCGGAAAAGCAACGTATTTTGCCTCATGTTGAATCAGCCTACTGGTTGAAATACCGATTTTTCGATTTGGACCTTTTTGCTGATTCATCGATACCATGGTCCAAGGAATGAAGAACTCCGAGTACCAGTTTTCTTCTGATTCTGATGTTTTAGCAAACCATTCCCCATCCCAATCCCCATCAGTTTCACTTTCATTAGTGATAGTGAAATCTATTAACGATTCGCTTAAGGATACGCCCAACATATAGGCACTGTTGCCTTTGTTATCAAAATCGATGACGACGATATTCCGGTCGTAGTCTTGTTTGAGCATGTCGCGATTGTGTCTTCTCCGATCCCTGGTCTCCATGGGTTGCTGATTAACAAAGCCAACGTAAATGCCTTCCAGGTCTGAATAGATCAAAACCTTTGTTTTGTATGTGGGAGCTTCTAGACTAAAAGGTCTAGTCACAACAAAATCTTCGATTACTTGTGCTTGATTCCACTCAGCCTCGCTGAGTTCTCCATCAATCACTATTTCTGCATGTATAGGATTAAAACCAAGAAAAACAAAAAACAATAACTCCAAAAGAGATAGAAAAGAATTTTGTTTTATTTTCTGCGTCACCTGCTAAAAAGATCGTGCCGACTCTTCAACGGTCTTTAAATTAATTGCCGGATAGTAGTCGATAGGGTATTCAAGAGCTCTAAAATTCTTCTTAATAATCGACTCAAGATTGGGTCTTTTGTTCTCTGGTTCAAGCTCCTTACCAATGCCTCCTCCAAACTCTATGATCGTTTGGATACCAAATGAGACGGAAGTCTTTAAACAACCCACCCAGTTTACCGGCTTAAACAATTGTTGGAACAATAGATTCTTAGTAGCCGATCCATCTTCCGCGTGTAGTTCAGCAGTGAAGTTGGAGACTACGCCCATAGTAGTTGGAGCAAAACTAGCTCTCTCCAAGGTTTCTTTAAATGCCAATGCTGCTGTTTTCATTAAATTCGTATGAAAAGCGCCTTCAGTATCGAGTTTTACAGCTCTTTTTCTTGGATAAAGTTCGGCAAAAGTAGATTCCAATTTTTCAATATCAGAGTCTTTGCCTCCTACTACGGTCTGCTGCGGCAGATTCATAGTTGCAACCTGACAGCCGTGATCTTCCGCAATCAATTGAGCCTCATCCCCCATCAAGGGCAGCGCTAGCATAGAACCCTGACCGTATTCACCCATCAATTCACCTCGTTTGCTGACCAACTTCAGACCGTCTTCGAAAGATAAAACCCCGGCAACAATTAATGCTGTGTATTCTCCCAAACTGTGACCGGCAGCTAAAACAGGTGTAATCTTTGAGCTCGTTAACTCCTGAAATACCCTGAAACAAGCCATCTGATGTGTTAAGAGTATCGGTTGGGTGTAACGAGTGAGCCCAATCTGATCATCTGGATCTGTAAATGCAATTTTAACTAGATCATAGTTTAAAATATCATTTGCCTGTTCAAAGATTACCTTTGCCGTTTCAAAACTATGGTACAAGTCTTGTCCCATCCCTGGATACTGCGATCCTTGTCCAGGAAAAACATACATAACTTTATCTATCTCAGTCATGATTTCTCGATATTATAATAGGCTGAATTTTATCATCATTTCAAAATATAGAATGCATTGTATTCGAACTTTCCTATAATCTATATATTAAGAATTCACCAATGTATCAACAACCAATTAAAATGTGACCTAACCGGTGTTAGAATAGGACGATGAGCCACGTTAAAGAAGTATTTTATAAACCGCCTTATGTAGGCATATTGGCCTTTCTAATAGTATTTCTAACTCAGGGATTGGGACACACTCTGATGGTGCTTGTCGAAAAAACTCTTGGCGCCGACTACCAATACCAAGGGGCATTCTATCTTGGAATATTGGGAGGAATTCTCCTGTTTATAGGGATGAAAAAAGAAAATGAAGTGCCAGCAACTTGGTTGGGCTATTTTGCAGGTCTTTTTCTGTGGACAGGCTGGGTTGAGTTTTCCTTTGTTTTCTATGCAGAATATCTTGAAGTTGAACAAATTCTTCCCGATGGCAGTCTCAATAGATTTCCAGAGTACTTATTGATGCAGTCCTCGATTGGGGTTCTATTAACAACCTTGCTCTACTTTTTATTGAATCGAGAAACAAAATGCAATTTCTTCAAATGGATTCAGCGAAATTTTAAACTATCAACAGGAAAACCAACTCCCGGCTATCCAAGAAACTTTGCAGCCATAACCGCACTCGAAACGATATACGTAATTTGGTTTTTCTACATAATTCTTTTGCTGCTTTATGAAGATGCATTTATTGGTGCTTATCATCCCATTACCTACGCCTTCTTTGTTCTAAATACCACTTGGGCTGTTTATCTATTGTGGAGATTATTTAAATTTTGGAAAGTCACTACCGCTATCAGGTACGCCATTCCGACCGCAATCATCGCATACAGTTCCTATGAAGTGATTGGCAAATGGGGATTATTGGTAGAATTCTGGGTATACCCCCAGGAATACTTAACTGAGATTCTAGTTGTTTTAGGAACTGTGATTATGATCACCCTAATTGCGGTCTTTACACCTACAGGATTCAAACAGAAACTGCTCAATCAGAACAAAGAAAATAATTAATTTAGTGAAAACCGATTATTTTGGTAATCCTTGTTAATTGATCTATATCATTGTTGAATTGTAATTTCTTAGATAGGTTAGATTGCTAAAATTTGAATAGGGGACTTCATTATGTTTATCAATTTCTGGTATCCAGCTGAAACCAGTGGCAATCTCACTGACCAACCCATTCGAAAGAAAATGCTTGGGCAGAACTTTGTCTTGTTTAGGGATCAATCTGGTAAACCAAGATGTTTGAGCGATGTATGTATTCATCGGGGAGGATCCTTAGCTGGTGGCAAAATAAAAGGCGACTGCGTGGAGTGCCCTTATCATGGCTGGCAATTTGATGGTGAAGGAATATGCCATCGAATCCCTTCATTGGGAAAAAATGCAAAAATACCAAAAAGAGCTAAAATTGATTCCTACCCGACCAAAGAAATTTATGGTCTAATCTTCTGTTTTCTCGGCGACCTTCCAGAAGAAGAAAGGTGTCCCATTCTTGAGGTCAAAGAATATGAAATGGAGGGATGGAGAACAACGTGGCAATCTCTGCAATTTGATATTGATTATAAACGATCCATTGAGAATGGTATCGATGCTGCACACAACGAGTTTGTCCATCCTAGCCATGGTTTTTCAGGTGAAAATGAGGACTATAAAGCTCCTGAGATTGATATCACATCGACCGAGTGGGGAACTGGATTATTCAGTAAAATGTTTGCCCCTCCTTTGAAAGAGAAAAAAATGCAGAAAGCTTCGGGCCGCAAAGAGAATGCACTCATTGAAGCCGGAACGGGTCATCATGGCATATCAACGCTTTGGACTTACATTCATCCAACACCTGAGGTTTTTATTCATCAATATGCGTTCGAAACACCAATCGATGAGACCCAAACTAATTTCTATCTCATTACCACCAGAAATTTTCTAACTGATCCCAAAGATGATGATCGAGTGATTGAACGCAATCAAGTGGTTGCTTTTCAAGACCGAGATGTTCTGTTAGGGGTCAAGCCACTATTGACGCCCAATGAAAGTAACAATGAATTTTTTGTTCCCATTGACAAACCCATTAAACTCTATAGAGAGTTGTTGAAAAAATGGGAAGAGAAAGGATGGAGAATCGATACTGAAACCGTTAGAGAAAATAAATTATCACATGCTTACGCCATTCCCAGTCCAGCTAGAAAAAAAGCCAAGGGTTGGGTCATAGATTCTGTTCCACTTTTGAAATCATAGTCACAACTCACTATGCTTGTTACAAATAATTACTTATCCGGCTTAAATTATTAGCCTGATACGAATATAATCAATCTGGATCAGATTAATAGGGGAAAATAAATGTATATCAATTTTTGGTATCCCGTTTGCTTAACCAATGAACTGGAAGATAAACCGATCAAGCGAAAAATACTTGGTGTTGAGTTTGTTGCTTTCAGGGACCAGAAAGGCATAGCCCACTGTCTTAGTAACGTCTGTGTTCATCGTGGAGGTTCTCTAGGTGATGGAAAATGCTTAAATAACGCAGTCGCCTGTCCATACCATGGTTGGCAATTTGATGGCGATGGAAAATGTATTACCGTGCCATCTATTGGTTACAACGAAAAACCTCCAGCAAGAGCGAAGGTTGATAGTTATCCAGTGATTGAAAAATATGACATCATTTTTGCCTTTCTGGGTGATCTTTCCGAGGAAGAAAGACCAGGACTCTATGAAATTGAGGAATATGAAGCTGAGGGATGGCGTGCTAATGAGACTATTACCATCGATATTGATTATAATTATGAACGCTCCATTGAAAATGGATTGGATCCGGCACACAATGAATTTGTCCATCCAACCCATGGATTCTCAGGTGTAAAAAACGATTACAAAGTCAACCCTACTAAAATATCTCAAACTCAATGGGGAGCAAATTTTTCTCAAGTCTTTGATGCTCCTCCTCTGGATAAGAAAACCTATGGTGAGACTGCAAGAGATGAGTCTGGTGAACTCGAAGTTTTAGGCGGATACCATGGTCCTAATGCTTTGATTACACAAATTCATACCAAAAAAGAAACTGGTTGGTTTCATCAATATTTTTTCGAAAAACCAATTGATGAGTTTCACACTCAGATATTTTTTGTCAACATGCGTAACTGGCTTATGGAGGAGTCTATGGATGCGATGGTTACAGAGAGAAACCTTGCTATTGCCAAAGAAGACATTACGATTTTAAATGTCATTCAACCCGTTGTTACCCCTCCAACCATGAACAAAGAGATATTGGTTCCATCAGATGCTGTTGTTGGCGAATACCGAAAAACACTGGCAGGATTCAAAAGCAAAGGATTTAAGATTGATACAAAAAAACTGAAAGAAGAGGAACATCAAACCGCATATTCTGTTCCTTGCCCAGCTAGAAACACTGAGAAAAATTGGGTATTAGATCCTATTCCTCTGCTGAAGAACTAAATCAACAGTTACACCTTTGGCTCTGGAACAATTCCGGCTAGGGCACGTGCCAATTCTTTTTTAAAGTCTAATTGCATTTGTTGTGCAATTCGAACCCTCTGTGCTTGTGGAGAGCCTGCACCGTGAAGAGATTCTGTTAAATATCCTACAGCATTGCGTCCCAATGTCATATTTTCAATGAGACGGAGTATGCGCACACGATCTTCAGGGTCAAGATCCGGTTTAGTCTTGAGATATTTCTGAATAATTTTACCCAATTCAGGATGTTTTAAATCCTTCTCAGATGGCATCGTTGCAACCAAACCCCCTGCTAGATCTTGTGCCAGTCTTCCGATTTCATAAGTCAATTTTGTTACATGATGTTTACAAACATTGGCCAACATATCATTAGGCATATAAACACCGGATGGCATAGCTTCTGACTCCTGGCTGGAAGATATGCCAACCCCATAAATTGTTTCATTCAAATGTGTCATTTCCGTCAGCTTGTCTTTGACGTGTGATGCCTTGTCGACACCATTGTATTCAGCAATAGTAGCTGCGGCACCAATTAAAACATCCCCTACCCCTGACTTGCAGACATAACTTCTTCGATGATAACAAGTGAATCGTTCCACCAAAGGTGCAGCAAATTCATATTCACCATCTAGAAAAACAAACTTGTTCGGAATAAAAACATTTTCAAAAATAACCAATGCCTCTTGTCCCGAAAATTTTTGATTGCCTGTATCAATCGTTGATTCTTCCATATGCCTGGTTTCACTCGATTGTCTGCCATATATATAAGTAATCCCTTTGGCATCAACCGGTATGGCTCCAACAATAGCGTATGTTTTATCTTTTTCCGTTAATCTTAATGTTGGCATTACAATCAACCAATGCGAGTTGATGCACCCCGTTTGATGGGCTTTTGCTCCACGGATAAAAACTCCATCTTCATTGCGATCCACAACTCGGACGTAAAGATCAGGATCAGATTGCTGATGTGGCAATAAATTGCGATTCCCTTTGACATCAGTCATTGCTCCACTGATAACAAACCCACCATGTTGCACCATGGTAAGAAAGGATAAAAATTTCTGGTGATAATCTGATTGATATTTTTGGTCCATGTCATAGGTCACTGAATGCAGACTATTAATAGCATCCATTCCAACACATCTTTGAAAGCAAGTACCTGTTAGTTGACCTAATTTTCTCTGCATTTTGTTCTGCAAAATAAGATCGTCTGCATTCTCAGCAATATGTAGAAATCGATTAATCTTTTCGCCGGTATAAGGCGAAACAGAAGCAGCTAAATCTGGGTTTGTTTGTGCAAGATCGTAGGTTGCTGCTAACGCATTAATAGAAGGTCTAATGATGGGGTGTTCAACTGGATCATCGATCTGCTCGCCAAAGAGATATACAGAAAGCTCACGATTTCGCAAACTTTCAATATACTCTTGACCAGTTGTAATCGGTTTTCCCACACTCCACATTATAACAATAAGATTATTTTATGCGTTTTTGCTTACCTGTACCGGGCTGAATTATGTCATTCTCACTTCTCTTTTTGACTGCAAGATTCAATGAATGTGAATAATTAGGCCCAACTACAAACTCTGATATATATGCTATAGTCTCAAATAATTTAATGTGTCCTAGGAGCAGCTTTATGCCCTCAGAAAACAAAGAGAAAGATGCTATGGTCCGTGCAGATGGAACCTACTCCACTGCTCCTTTAAAAAAAGACATGATCTCGATCGCCATTGCCCAAACCAGAGTCCAGGGTGTAGATGGAAAAAATCCTCCTAAAGGCATAAGAAAAAACTTGGACTACTTGCTGGAATGCATCGATATTGCTCAAGGCTTTGGTGGTAGAAGTGATCTCATATGCTTTCATGAATTCCCCATCACCGGATTCAGTAATTGGTCTAAGGAAGAGCACTACAAAGTAGCCATCGAGGTCCCGGGAGTAGAAACTGAAGAAATAGGAAAAAAATGCAAAGAACACGGCTGCTATATTGTTTTCGGAACATACGCCAAGGATCCTGATTGGCCTGAACACATCCTACACTTAATGGTGATGATGGGCCCTGATGGTGATGTTGTTGCAAAACATTGGAAACAGAGAAATGTCCGTGGCCTATTTCCAGGATCAGAACAGTACACCAGTTCCATATATGATGTTTATGATCGTTTTATAGAAATGTATGGACAAGATCAGGTGATTCCTGTTGTTCAAACTGATATTGGAAACATCGCCATGTCGGCTGTTCAATTTGAACCTGAGTTATTTCGATGTATGGCCTTTAAGGGGGCTGAAATTATTTGCCGAGTTGCAACCGGTGGATTTGAATATGAGGATATGCGACTCACCTCCTACCATAACAGTCTGTATACATTAATTGCCAACAACTCAATCAATACTGGGGAACGCAACCCCGGTTTTTTTGACGATGCAAATTATGGAGGGCCAGGGCGTTCTGCGATATTTGGTCCTAGAGGCTTAGAAATAGCAAAGGCTGGGGTTTTTGAGACAAAAATAGCGGCTTCCATTCCAATCAAAGCCTTCAGAGAAAAACATCGAATTCCAGATTTGCATTTGAAATTATACCAACCTGTATTTGATCAATATCAGGAACGATATGATTCTGGACTGTATCTAAAAACCCTACCTAAAAATAAACAGGACGCATACAAAAAATTTCTGGAAAATGCTCGTTGGGTGCATTACTGGTAAATGATTCATAGGCGATTCCTACTAGAGCATGGAGAAAGATTTGAACAATAAATTCGGCCCAATACAATTGGCACCAGGAATCTCTCGGTTCAATGTCATTACATATTTCTACGCCTGCTTTATTTGTATTGGAGTACTGGCTGGAATGAACTTCATTCAAGGATATATACTCACGGAGAATCTTGCTATCCCGAAATCCAATCAAGGAACCATCAGTGGGGATTTAGCTTTTATTCAAGAAATTATAGCAATATTATTCGTTGCATTTTTTGGCATCCTAGCAGATCGGATAGGCAGGCGATCAGTCATGGTTTTTGGAACGGTGGTTTCGGCCATTGGTTTTGCTTTGTATCCCTTCGCGACATCCACAGGTGAGTTGTTCGCGTATCGGGCCCTATTTGCTTTAGGTGCAGCTGCACTTGCCTCAACGATTGCAATCATCGTCAATGATTATCCTAAGGAACAATCAAGGGCTAAGTTTATTAGCATGCACTCGGTATTGAATGCCTTAGGTGTTGCTGTCTTCGCTTTTATACTGGGTCAACTTCCCAAATACTTTACCAACAACGGTCTCGATCCAGTTACATCTGGACGATATACAATGATCATTGTTGGAATTGTATTCCTGATTTCTGGACTGATTTTTCAACTGGGATTAAAAGGCGGAACTCCGGAAAAATTGAGTCAGAAACCTTCTGTAAAAGAGCTGGTTACAGTCGGCATACAATCATTTAAGAACCCGAGAATCGCACTCTCGTTTGGGACAACGTTTCTGGCAAGAGCAGATGTTTCAGTTAATGGCATATTTATCTCACTATGGGCGATACAGAGTGGAGCAATGATGGGATTGTCTGCAGCCGATTCGATCCAACTAGTTGTCCGGGTTATTGTTGTAACCAATTTAGTGAGTATTGTTTGGGCTTTTATTTTTGGCGCAATACTTGACCGTATCAATCGGGTAAGCGGCATGATTGTGGCGATGACTTTGGGAACCATTGCCTATGGTTCTATGGCCTTGATCGATTCCCCATTGAATTATTCCAATCTACCCTTCTTTATTCTAGTTTCCTGCAGTGCCATTGGGACCGTCATAGCCACAAGTAGCCTGATCGGGCAAGAAGCTCCTGCTAAACAACGGGGTTCGATTATAGGTATCAGCACGCTTTTTGGAGCAATAGGCATTCTAACAGCGACCGCTTTGGGGGGTCGACTATTTGATCAACTGGGACCTTCAGGTCCATTCCTTTTCATATGTGGAATGCATAGTGTGCTACTTTTGGCTACAATTATTGTCAGAATAAGAGCCCCTGGTATGCTGTTTCAATCAAAATTACAACCTGACGAGGTGCATATAAATGATTAGAAAAAAATATATTGATACTTCTGAGGGACAGTGTCATATCCGCTTTGTTGAAGGTGAAGGCTTACCGATTGTTTTCCTGCATCAAGTTCCCAGTTCTTCAAGGATGTTTGAAGCAATAATGAATCAACTTGGAAATGAACACTCCATGTATGCTATTGATACCCCCGGTTTCGGAGCAAGTTTTGACCCTGTCAATACCCCAACTATGAAAGAATATTGCGATTGGTTGCTACAAATTTTTGAAGCTCTCTCATTGGAAAAACTTCACCTCTTTGGCCACCACACAGGATCCTGTATGGCAGTCGAAATTGCCAATGAATACCCAAGTTTAATCTCCTCAATAACCATGATCGGTCCCTTTGCCGCAACGGTAGAAGAAAAAGAGGTCATGCGAGCATCTATGGGTGCAGATTGGAGTCCAGTCGATGACGGCAGCCACTTGATGATGGCGTGGAATTTAGTGGGAGATATCCTTGGAGCAAGAGGCCACCTTGAACTGCACCACAGAGAAACGCTGGACACCTTGAGAGCTTATCATTCAGTACACCAAGCACACGAATCGGTTTGGGAGCAGGACTTCATAAGCCTTTTTAAGCAAATTGATTGCCCCATGCTGATAATGTGTGCCCCAGATGATGTTTTATATCCGTTTTTTAACGTAGCAAAAGAACTCAGACCAGATGCAACCTATAAAGAAATCAGTGGCAAGAATTATGAAACTGACTTAGACTCGGCAACGATTGTCGACACTTTTAAAACCTTTATGCAAAATCTTTAAACGTGGATCACTTACAAAAAACAACAGTAGCAGATAAGACATCCACGTTATTAAGTTGGCTAATTCTTGTACTATTCATTGTGGTTTTCATCAACATGTCTGTGGCCCCTAGAGTTCCGATCGAATCACCTGAAAGGGCTTCGTTAAGAAGTTTTCATTTGGCAATTGCTTCCATCTTATTCGCATTTAGTTTTCTCAGGGTTTATATTTGGTGGCACTTCCCTCCTCAAAACAAACAACAAAAATTACCACAAGAAGCTTTCAATCAATTGCATGTTCTTCAGTTTACTCTTTATTGTTCCTTCATTGCTCAGGGGCTTACCGGTGTGGTTACCGCTTGGTCTGACGGGTTGATACAATTTCAATCGAGCTCGGAATCTGTTAATCATGCTCTGTGGGTTTTTTCTGGTTATCTTCACAGTGTATTTGCATTTTTATATATCGCTATCATCTTGTTTATTGTACTCATAGGTATTTATCATATGATCCGTTACCGGGTTTGGCGATTTAATATTTTCACTTGATTATTAAGATGGGTAAGCAATGAAAATTGGCAAGAAAAAAGACTGGCTTTTGGTTTTAATTTTACTAGCAGTATCTTGTTATTTGCCCTACCTAATATTTGGTGCCTATCCATTGACCAATACAACCAATGCCACCCCAGATGAGATTAAGCAATTAACTGCCAATCTGGATCTGCCAGATTATTATCTCAATGAACTACCAATGATCAGCGATGAACAAAAGCAAATGGAAGCAGATGCCTTTTCCAACTGGGATGGGGGCAAGTGTAGATTCTGTCATTCAATAAAAGCTAATGATAGAGATCGAATGGCTCCAAGTTTATATCGTATTTTTGCTAAACCTGCAGGTATCTCTGACAATTTCACATATTCTGATGCACTCATCCAGATGAAAAATAACGGGTTGATCTGGACACCAGAGGCATTGGATGCTTTCATGTCCAATCCTAAAGATTTTATTCCTGGAAATAGGATGAGAATGGAAGGAATTGAAGATCCAGATACAAGAAAATTAATTATTAATTACATCATGCGTGAATCGCGTTAACAAGGAGAAAAGAATGACCATTGAATTTGAACATGAAATAAATTTTCAATCCAATACATGGAACAGAGACGCCTGGGCTAGAATCCAGGGTGATTTAAACTCAGAGAATGAATCAATTAGTTATGTCAATGGCCAAATTCTTGGTGTTAAGCCTGGTGAGGCTGTAAAAGAATTGTGCGGATTTGAAACATTTTTGTGTACCCGACTGCTGCCTCAGCAAGAGGACGGTACGATTCGTCGATTAAATAAGGAGGTTATTTTCTACACCAATTCTCGAAGCGGTGAAATCATTCATGAATGGACCAATCCCTGGACAGAAGAAGTGGTTAATGTCGTTCACGTCGCCAATGATCCCTTTAATTATACGATCAGTGAGTGGCTGATCCTTGCTCCTGAAGATTTTCCAGGAAAGGAAAAACAACAGCCAATCAAAATTCCTCTGCTTTTCCCCTGGAGAATAATAGGTGATACCGTGGTTTTAAATACTGATATGCACCTTTATTATCCCAATGCGCTGCAACCTGATAAGTGGGTCAGAGAATCATCAGGTCCAATGGCTCAAGTCTCTGAAATGATGCGCTATTTTGTATCATTAGACGAATTACAAAATCCTGAATTAACTTCAGTGCACTACAATGGAACCTGGAGTCGCATAACACCCTGGCTACCTTGGATGTTAATGGGAGATACACCTGGTCATTGTGTATACGTTGGAGCCATGATTAAATCAAATTCAATCGATATCATTCCAAAGCATATCAGGCAATTCGCTGAAGAAAATTATCCACATATGCTCAGCGCCCCAACGGAAGATTACGGACCCAGCATTTCCAGTCTGGAATACTATGCAAGAGAACAAACTCCGGCACCTCCGCTTAAGTAAGAAAGTTAAAAAAAGTGCATTTTTTTATTAGGTTTAACCGGACGGTTTAGACGAATATAGCTTCTTTATATTTGTCGAATAATTCCAGCGTGATGATTCCCATATTGTCGTCAGACGCTTTCGCTTCAATGGTGTCAATAATACGCTTTTGTACCTGCTCGGGAGCCTGTAAAACGCGCTCCTGTGCCTGGATTTCCCAGAGAATATTCAAGCTCTTGTTTTCCCATGCTTTTTTTGTCTTTCCGGAATGATCCGGCGGTGGGATTGATGGATGATTGCGGGTCTCTATATAAAAGAATGCGTCGGCGACGGGTTCGCCCCACTCTTTGTGAAATATGCCGTAAGCAGGATCGTTGTCGTGCAGGACCCGTTTGTATTTAATGATGGCATTG
>Ga0208128_1000015_pt1 | contig 69052 bp, 58 predicted proteins | sample ETNtaG_35_FD_185758 | JGI IMG/M metagenome (GOLD analysis project Ga0208128, IMG submission 185758) | Marine microbial and viral communities from oxygen minimum zone, Eastern Pacific Ocean - ETNP201306PF51B (SPAdes) (version 2) | ecosystem: Environmental > Aquatic > Marine > Oceanic ... | reverse complement strand
TGTCTGACGATCATTCACCGGGCGGATTATGCGCGCGCGATCGGATCGAGTGGTCGACAGTTTGGAGTAGTGGCAGCGGTTAGTCCGCGGGAGGCAACCAGACGCTACATTGAACGTTATCTGACCGGTGAGAAATACTATGTGGCCAAGAAGTTCACGGCCGGTCAGGTGATTGGAACCAATGTGGGCAGGAAGGCCAGGGCGGTGGGAATGAAGGTTAGTGAAATCGACTGGCCTGCCGGGTCAGTCCTGGTGGGATTGCTGCGGGGGTTGAAAGCTATTGTGCCGGGTCCCGATGATGTGGTGGAAGCGGGCGACCACATTTACGCCATGGTCTCCCCGAAAGTGCTCAAGAAACTGCTCAAACTGCTGCATTGAACCGGGCGGCTCCGGAGTGATGGAGAACATTCGATCGTGGAGTGAGACATGCCGGACAGCCCCGGGCATGAGGACATTTGTGTATCCGTGTCCAGGTGAGGGAGGGCAGCAGGATGGTGCTGCGCTCTTGTCCGGATTCTGCGCTGCTGCGGGAGTCTTGTCCCGGGTGAACACCTCGCTGTGCTACGGGACAACGATCAGTAAGAAGAGAGAATGAACTTCCGTTTGATGGCCAAGGTGTTCGGGTGGCTGTTTACGCTGGAAAGCGTGGCAATGGTGGCCTGCGGCGTCTTTGCCTACTGCGATCCTGTCGATACGCATGGTGCGGCGGTCATGCCGCTGATGGTTGCGGGAGGGATCACTTTTCTGGCGGGCATCATTCTCATGGTTTTCGGAAGGAACCACTCCGATCGGATTCCCCGGCGGGAGGGTGTGCTGATCGTGGGGCTGGGGTGGGTGCTCAGCGCAGGTTTTGGTGCGATTCCCTTTCTGCTGGGAGAGCCTCGTCTTGCTCCCACGGCCGCCCTTTTTGAGTCAGTTTCCGGCTTCACGACCACCGGGTCGACCGTGATCACTGATCTCAGTGAGTGGCCCCGGGGGATTCTCCTCTGGCGCTCAGTCATGCAATGGTTGGGAGGGTTGGGAATCCTCGTTCTCTTCGTGGCGCTCCTCTCCAGCATCGGAGGCGGGGCAAAATCCCTCTTTCGAAACGAGTCCTCCTTCCAGTCCGGAGAGACGACTACCGCGCGGATTCAGGATACCGCTCTGTCGTTCCTGAAGATCTACCTCATCCTTACGATAGTGTGTCTCCTGGGACTGCGCGGGTTGGGTCTCAGCTGGTTCGATGCGGTGGCCCATGCCTTCACCACGGTGGCAACCGGAGGATTCAGTCCCCACAACGACAGCATCGCGCATTTTTCCGCCCTGGCGCACGGACTCTTCATCGAGATCTGGCTGGAACTCTTCATGATCCTGGGCAGCACGAGTTTCCTGATCTATCTGATGATCGTGAAGCGGAACTGGCAGCGCCTCCGGCGTCTGGAAGAGGTTCGCTGGTATTTTTTCCTCGTGCTGATGGGGATTCTCGGCATGTGGATGGTGGGATCATGGGGGGGAGGGATGAACGCGGGAGAGTCCCTGCGGGGTGCGGCCTTCACCATTGTGTCAATTGCCTCGACGACCGGTTACGCCACTGTCGACTACGGACAGTGGCCGGTAGCCATCTACTTCATTCTGCTGGTTCTCATGCTGGTGGGTGGTTGCGCGGGATCGACTTCAGGTGGGATGAAGGTGAGTCGCCTCATCCTCCTGTTACGGGCAGCCTGGCAGGAGATCGTGAAAGCCTTTCGGCCGAATCAGATCCTGCGAATGCAGGTGAATGGCAACCCCATCGATGACGTGTCCCGGGCGCAGACCGTGCTCTTTGTGGCGCTCTTTGCGCTGATAGCTCTCGTGTCGATGGTGGTCGTGGCCATTATCGAAACTTCAAACGGAATTGATTTTGATACCACGGTGTCCGCGGTGTTGGCGACCTTCGGAAACATCGGCCCCGGCTACGGAGAGGTGGGCCCCGCCGAAAACTATGGACATCTGCATCCCATCACCCAGGTGCTCCTTTCCCTTCTGATGGTGCTGGGAAGACTGGAGTTGTATGTCGTGCTGGTTCTTTTCGTTCCGGCGGTGTGGAAGAAGTACTGAAGAAGGTCCCGTGGTGGTCCATCTTTCCGGAGCGGGAGCAGGGAAGTGGTGTCGGGACTACTGCTCCGCCCCGGGAGCCTTCTCGCGGGGGCTCTCCCTGTGTTCGTTGCGCAACTGTTCGCTCCAGTAGGCGAGGAAAAACTTCTTTTCACCAAAGTCCACGAACTTCTCCCCCTGTTGGCTTCCCAGGATGGGGCGCAGGGTGGTGCTCATCTGGAGCGTGACCAGGAGGAACACCCCGCACCAGACCACAAGGTGTCCCGTGCTGGTCATGCCGAGGGCCCGACCAGCACGAAAGACCAGAACCAGACCCAGACTGGCGCAGATGATCCACAGGGTCAGGAGAAGGAATCCGAGGAAGGTGACCGAGGTGCTCGATACGCTGAAGAGCCACACAACCGGTGCAAAGCCCACCAGGAGGAGTCCGGAGAGAGCGATCAATCCGCACAGAATGCCCACGATGGTGCAGAACCTGGCGTCCAGTCCCCCGAGGCAGGCAAAGATGTAGAGGCTGGGCAGGCAGAGCAGGCCACTGAAGAGGAGACCGCCGACAATCTTGAGGGGAGCGGCCCAGAGTTGCTGGTTCCAGGAGAAGGTTCCCACCACCAGTCCGAAAATGGCCAGGCAGGTAACGCTGATGCAAAGGAGTCGAACGAGGAGTTTCCGCCCATCCGCTCTCTTTTCCATCTCGAGGGTGTAGACCACGGACAGAGGCTTTCTGAGAAGTGCGTTGATGGTGTTGGAGAAGGTTTTGTCTCTCCCCATTTCTTCGAAGCCTGCATGTGGTCTGTTACGGGCAGATTCGTAGTGGGGAGTTCCAGGTGACGGCTTTGGTTGGCCGGGAAGCGGAGGGGTCGGGGTGTCTTCTGCTGGCTCGTCATTCATTGCTGTTTCGGTGTGGTGTTCTCTTTCTGGACTACAAGGGAGAGATGTTGCGGAAGGCACGGAAGACGGCTTCATAGAAGCTGCCGTCAAAGGGGTCGGGTCGGAGGAATTCAACTTCCAGACCAGGCGAGATGAAGAAGGGGCGAAGATTCCACGAGATCTGGGCGCCCACAAAGAGATTGCCGGCCAGCCAGGCGCAGAAGGTTAATGTTCCAGTCCGACGGGAATCCGCAAAATCGCGCACATATTGAAGGAGGCGCCAGTGGGCAAGGGTTCCGGCAAAAGCAATGATCGCAGTGTGGAGGAGCAGGTTGAGTCCGTGCCAGGCGAGGCTGTTCTCCGCTCCAGGATCCGGCATGTTGAGAGTGGCAAAGAGGGTAACCGGGCTGAGCGCGCCCACTATCACGCTCATGATGGCAAAACCGGTGAGAAGAAACTGGAGACTCTGGCGGAAACCGATGCCACTTCCCAGGATCAGTCCGATCATGCCGTTGATGAGACCGTTTACAAAGAGAGTGAGAAAGATGATGGCGGGGAGCTTGAGAGTCACCCAGGCGGCCATCTCCCAGCCGTTGCGATATCCGATGGTGAACCCGTAGGCCCCGCAGCCGAGAATAATCAGGATCGAGCAGACGCGAAGGGAGCCCCGCCGGGTCCCCTCGATCCAGGAGGAGAGGAGGGTTCGTTCACCCCGGCAGAGAGCCGGGATGGGCAGAATGTGATAGGGGTCCTGTGACATGCTCGCCAAGGCAAACTTTGCGACACAAAGTTTGTGTCTTCACGAGCATTTACGTTCAAAGAAAAAAGAAGCAACCCGAGAATAGATCGTTGAGGCATCAGGCCAGAAGAATGCGGACTTCGGCCTTGGATCGAGAAACTACGTGCGGATTGCGGACAAATTGGTCCTTCCGCTCCTACGGTGCCAGGGTCAATCGAAGGGGATCGTAGTGATCGCTCGGATGAAAAAGCCACCCTGGGGCAGAATCGATAAGCTGGTAGTCGGTGAGGCGGAACTCCGGAAGGAACTGGTTGCTGTTTGGTTCGTAGACGTCCTCGCCCGTGAAGGAGCCCCAGATGCGATACTCGTAGTTGTTGTCGTAGGCGTAGTGAGCCCCCGAGGGGCCGCTTTGGGGTAGATTGTCGGGAGCGCGTTTGACATTCTGGTTAAAGATCACGAGCTGGGCCTTGGACCAGGGTTGGCGTGGACGTCGGAGATACCCCCACCACCATGTGCGGTTCACATGGTAGCGGCGTCCGATGTAGAAGTCTCCCGTCTGCTCGGACGCAATCGCTTCCTTGCGTTCTCCCTTGTCGGATCCTCCCATGTTAGGAGGCCCGTAACTCGTAGGAACTGTTTCGCAGGAGGTTAGTATTAAACCTACGCAAACTACAACGGCGGAGACGCACGAACGCATGCGGCAGAATGTCTGACCGGGTGTCTCCAAGGTCAAGAGGGATCAGGGGAGGAGCAGGGGAAAACCCTTGCGCGGGTCGGGTAATGAGTCTACCGGGCCTCAGGCGCCTGCCTGGAATTCTCCCCACCTCAATTCCCATGAAACTTGTTTCGCTTCTTTCGGAGCGCCGCATCCTGCCGGAGATGGTTTCGGAAACGCACTGGGATGCGCTTGGTGAACTGGTTGACCATCTCATCTCGACCGGTCGCGTTGAATCCGGGCAGCGGGTCGATGTTCTGGAAGCGTTGCATGCCAGGGAGGAGCAGGTGAGCACCGGGATCGGTCATGGAGTGGCAATTCCTCATTGTTATTGTGAGTGGGTGGAGGAGCCAGTGGTGGCACTGGGACGATCCTCGGGGGGGATCGATTTCGAGGCTTGCGACAATGCCCCGGTGCATTTCGTCATTCTCCTGATCGTGCCCAAGAATCAACCGCATGCACACTTGCAGACCCTTGCATCAATCGCCGAGCTCTTTTCGCAATGCGAGGTCCGGAAGAAGATGACCGAAGCATTGACCGCGGGCGATCTCATACGGACCCTGGAGGAATGTGAGGAGGAAGCTGCCTGAATTCTAGGCTCCGCTTTTGGATGCCGACATGTTAGCGGTTCCATGTCCTGAGAGCCAGCGATCTCGCAATTCCAATCAGGCCTAGAGCGCATTGCATCAAAGATGACACTTGTTGAGACACTCAAGGAGCGCCTGAGAGCGGGATGTGCGGCTTGCGGGGTTGCGGAGGAAGAATTGGAGAAGGTGGGGGTCACGCAGGCGGCAGACCTGCGTTTTGGCGACTACCAGTCGAATGCTGCCATGGTTCTTGCCAAGGTGGTGAAGCAGAATCCCCGTTCCCTCGCAGAGGCGATGGCGGAGGTTACCGAGGTGTCGGACCTGGCCGAGATCGAGATTGCCGGACCGGGCTTCTTGAACTTCCGGATCAGGGCGGAGGCCTTTACAGAGCACCTCGGCGATCTGCTGGGAGACGATCGACTGGGTGTGGAGCGGGTGCGGAATCCGCATCGTATCGTAATTGACTTCAGTGCTCCAAATGTGGCCAAGCCCATGCATGTGGGACACCTCCGTTCCACCTTTATCGGGGATGCCCTGGCACGGATCGGGCGTTTCCTCGGGCACGAGGTGATCACCGACAATCACATCGGGGACTGGGGCACGCAGTTCGGGATGGTGATCTGGGCCTGGAAGCGGGAACTCGATCGCTCTGCGCTGGAGGACGATTCGCTCAACGAATTGCTGCGTCTCTATCGAACCGCCAACGGCAGGTGCGCGGAGGACGAGTCCGTGAAGGAGGAGTGCCGCCAGGAATTGGTCGCGCTCCAGCAGGGAGACGACGATAACCTCGCGATCTGGAAGGAGTGCGTGGGTCTGTCGCGGAAGGGACTGCAGCTGATATACGATCATCTCGAGGTGAGCTTTGATCACTGGCTGGGGGAGAGTTCCTACAATAAGCGCCTGCCTGGCGTGGTGGAGGAGCTGCTCGAGACCGGTCTGGCGCGGGAGAGCGACGGTGCGGTTTGTGTCTTCTCGGACGATTCAGCCGATCCGGGGAAGGATCCCTTCAAGATCCAGAAGGAGGGCAGGTGGGAGGACAAGCCCATGATTGTCCGCAAGAGCGACGGTGGCTTCAACTACGCCACCACCGATATCGCCACGATCGATTACCGGGTGGAGGAGTTGCAGGCCGATTGTGCCTGGTACGTGGTGGATCACCGGCAGGGTGACCATTTCAAGCAACTCTTTGCGGTGGCAGCACGCCGCGGCCGGGAGATTCAACTGGAGCATATCTCCTTCGGGACGATCCTTGGCAAGGACGGTAAGCCGCTCAAGACGCGGGCGGGGGACCTGCCCCTGCTGAGCGACCTGCTGAACGATGCCATCCGGGCTGCGCGGGAGAGTTCGGAAGGGCGTTCGCGCGTGGAGGATGAAGGGGAGCGGGAAGCCCTGGCAGAGTTGATCGGGATCAGTGCCGTCAAGTTCATGGAGCTTTCCCATCATCGGGGCTCGGATTACATCTTCGATCTGGAGAAAATGGTCTCCATGGAAGGGGATACTGCGCCCTACCTGCAGTACAGCTATGTGCGTTGTCGCTCAATCTTTGGAAAGCTGGGTGAAGAGGTTACTCTCGATGATGAGGGGCTTGAACTGAGCGACGAGAGGGAAATTCATCTCGCGCGCATGCTGACGCGTTTCGGTGAAACGGTACCGGTGGTGCTGGACGGGTTCCGACCGAACCTGCTGGCAAGTTATCTCCTGGAGCTGGCGCGGGCCTACCATTCCTTCTTTCAGGCCTGCCCGGTTCTCAAGTCGGAAGGAACGGTGCGGAAGACGCGCCTCGTGCTCTGTAAATTGACGGCACGCGTTCTACGAAAAGGATTGGACCTGCTCGGAATTGCAGTGCCCGAGCGTATGTGAGATGGTTTTACCTTGGACGGTAAGAGCCGTGACGCAGAATCGAGACGAACGGGGAAACCTTGAAGATGCCAGAGCAGGACATCATCGTGATTAAGATCGGAACGGGCGTCCTTACCCGGGAGGACGGTACGTTGGACGGGGCGGCCCTGGCCCGGTTGGTAAACGCGGTGGCGGATCTGCCGGACCACAGTCAGCGGGTGGTCCTGGTCTCATCCGGAGCGGTGGGGGCCGGGATACCGGCCCTGGGATTGAATGAGTATCCTGACGATGTGCCTACCAGGCAGGCCGCGGCGGCGGTGGGACAGACCCGGCTCATGCACGCCTACGAGAATCTCTTTCGCAGTTTTGAGGTCAGCGTGGCGCAGCTTCTTCTTACCGCGGCAGATCTTGAGATCGAGGATCACCGGTGGCGGGTCTGCAATCTGCTGGAGCGACTTGTCGCGGAGCCGGGAATCGTGCCGATCATCAACGAGAACGACTCGGTGGCAGTGGAGGAGCTGAGTGTGGGGGACAACGACATGCTTTCGGCGCGGGTGGCGGCCCTGCTGGGCGCTCGCCTGCTGGTTCTCCTGACGAGTGTCGATGGCCTGTTTCCGCCGGACTCATCTGCAATTGTGCGTGATGTGTGTTCGGTTGAAGAGGTGATGTCGTATGCCAAGAAGGAGAAGGGAAGGTTTGCGATCGGGGGCATGAGCTCCAAGCTGCAGGCAGTGAAGTTTGCGGTGGAGAAAGGAGTGGAGACTGTGATCGCCAACGGTCGCCGGCCTGACCGCCTGACCGAGATCGTAGCAGGTGATGGGTTGGCTACACGCTTCCGGGTTGGCGCCTGAGGGATTTGCGCCTATAGCAATCTCACCATGAACGCGGTCGCAGAACTGAGCCCGGAGGAAATTCATGAAGCCGTCTTCACAATGGGGCGGCAGGCACGAACGGCGGCACATGCCCTGGCGATCCTGAGCACCCGGCAGAAGAACGCCATCCTGCATTCCATGGCTGCCGAACTACGGGAGCAGTCGGCAGAGATCCTGAAGGAAAATACAAAGGATCTGGCTGCGGGGGAGGCGAACGGACTGAGCGGTGCGATGCTGGATCGACTGCGCCTCGATGAGGCTCGTCTTGAGACGGTGGCGGGAGGGGTGGAGCAGGTGGCCGGACTCGCGGATCCTGTTGGTGAGATTCTCGATGAACGCACCCGCCCGAACGGGATACGTATTCAGCAGATCAGGGTCCCGATCGGGGTGATCGGAATCATCTACGAGAGTCGGCCCAATGTGACGAGTGACGCGGCGGTGCTGTGCCTGAAGTCGGGTAATGCCACCATCCTGCGCGGTGGTTCAGAGGCCATTCACTCCAATCGGGCGATGGCAGCAGCCCTGCAGGAGGGCGGAGAGAAGGAGGGGCTCCCGCCGCATTCCATCCAGTTGATTCCCTTTACCGACCGGGAGAGCGTGAAGGAGATGGCCTCGATGGACCGCTATCTCGATCTCATCATCCCGCGGGGCGGCAAGGGCCTTATCGAGACGGTGGTTTCGCTGGCGCGGATGCCGGTCATCAAGCATTACGATGGTATCTGCCATGTGTTCGTGGATGAGGCGGCGGATCAGGTGATGGCCGGTGAGATCACGGTTGATGCCAAGACACAGAAACCGAGCGTCTGCAACGCCTTGGAAACCTTGCTTGTGCACGAGGCGGTGGCGGGCGAGTTCCTGCCGACGGTGGCGGAAAGGCTTGCCGCCCGGCAGGTCGAGTTGCGGGGATGTCCAAAGACGCGGGCGATCCTCGGGGACCAGGTGGTGGCGGCGAACGAAGAGGACTGGGGCACCGAGTATCTCGACTATATCCTGGCCATCAAGGTGGTCAGTTCAGGGGCGGAGGCGATAGCGCATATCAACCAGTATGGATCACAGCACACCGACTGTATCGTGACGAAGGATGGGGCAACTGCTGAGCGCTTTCTGCGTGAGGTGGACTCCGCCTGCGTGTTTCATAACGTTTCCACGCGCTTCAGTGATGGTGAGGAATTCGGATTCGGAGCGGAGATCGGGATCTCTACCGACAAACTGCACGCCCGGGGTCCGATGGCTCTCCGGGAGTTGACGTCCTATCAGTACCGTGTGCGGGGCGCGGGCCAGGTCAAGGATCCCTTGTCCTGACCGTGCAGGATTGAAACGGCAGGGTGCGGTGGCCTGTCACGGAAGGACAAGGTTCCGGGTTGGGCCGGTCCTACTCGGAAGAGTCGATCTTCTTCCTGGGCAGTCCTTTTTCCCACATGTCTCCCCAGAGTCCCTTGGACTCATACTCGGTTCTGGAATACTTGCTCTGGTGTTTGCTGGCGAGACCGAAGTAGAAGGCCATCAGTGCAAGGAAGAGAAGGCCGATTGTGATGGCAAAGTTTGCGCCTGAGGTGGTCGGGGTGATGACCAGGGGAGTGGCGACCCCGGGAGAACCCGGGCGGGGAGGAAGGACCGGGCGCTTGGCCGAAACCTCTCCGTCCTTTTTTTTCTTGGGAAGAGGGGCGCGCTGCTTGGGAACGTGTTCCTCCTCTGAGAGGGTGTCCTTTTCCTTGTCCGTCAACTCAAAGTCCAGAGCGGCGTCGCCGACCAGGATATCAAGGCCGTTTTCAAGGTCGATGATCTCCATTCGAGCGTCGTCCACCTTGATTCCATTGGTGGAGTCCTTGTCCTCAAGGATATAGCCACCGTCGATACGTTTCATCTCGCAGTGATGGGAGGAGACCGAGGGACAATCGATGACGATGTCGTTGTCGGTGGAGCGACCGATACGGACCACCTTTCGATCGAGGGAGAAACGGTAGGGTTGGGCGTTTTTGCCTTGGGCAGTGATGCAGACGCGGGGCATGGGTCGGTATCGAAGGGGTGTGTTGTGGAGGAAGAGTGGTTAGACCCTATTGACAGCTTGGCCGTAACGGGTTAGGTCCCCGCCGTTTCAATTACCATCATGAGTAAGACGGAGAGTGAGACCAGAGAATTTCATGCAGAAGTTCGGCAGTTACTGGATATCGTCATCCATTCGCTGTACACCGATCGCGAAATTTTCATCAGGGAACTGATTTCCAACGCCTCTGACGCCTTGGAAAAGCTGCGCCTGACGCAATTGACTGAAAATGAGGTCTTTGACGGGGATCTCCCCCTGGAGATCAATATCACCACTGATGAAACGGCCAGAACCATCACGATTACGGACTATGGGATCGGCATGACTCACGAGGAACTGGTGGAAAACCTCGGTACTATTGCGCACTCGGGCACGAAGGCCTTCCTGGAGAAAATGAAGGAGGGGACCAGGCCGGATGTCATCGGCCAGTTCGGAGTCGGTTTCTACAGTTCCTACATGGCGGCGGAGAGGGTGGAGGTGTTCACCCACTCGTGGCGGGAGGAAGGAGAGCACCTGCGATGGGAAAGCGACGGGGCGAGTGGGTATACCATTGATGAGGTAGAAGGTCAGCGGCGGGGAGCGCGCATCGTGGTGCATCTCAAGGAGGAGCACGAGGAGTTTGCCAAGACAGACCGGGTGAAGGGCATTATCGAACGCTACTCGAACTTCGTGGGCTTTCCAGTCAACCTGAATGGTGAACGGGTCAACACGGTGGAGGCGATCTGGCTCAAGCCGAAGAGCGATGTAAGTGAGGAACAGTACAAGGAATTCTATCAGTTCACCGCGCATGCGATGGACGAGCCGCGTTACACCATGCACTTCTCGGCCGACGCACCGCTGGCCATCAATGCGTTGCTCTTCGTGCCGGGCGAAAACGCGGAACGCCTGGGACTGGGAGCACAGCCTCCCGGAGTGGCGCTCTATTGTCGCAAGGTGCTGATCGACCAGCACCCGGAAGGCTTGCTGCCCGAGTGGTTGCGGTTCCTTCGCGGAGTCATCGACAGTGAGGATCTGCCCCTCAACATCTCGCGGGAATCGATGCAGGACAGCGCTCTCGTGCGGAAGCTCAACGAGGTACTCACCAAGCGTTATCTCAAGTTCCTGGACAAGCAGTCCGGGGTCGATCCGGAGGGCTACCGGGAATTTCATGACCGGTTCAGCCGGTTCCTGAAGGAAGGGATCGTGGCTTCGCCCGCACATCAGGAACTCCTGGCAGGCCTTCTCCGGTTTGGATCCTCCATGACGGAGGGTGACGAAGTGACTTCCCTGGCCGGTTACGTCGACCGGATGAAGGAGGGACAGGAAGACATCTATTACCTGGTGGGACCGAGCCGGGAGGCCATTGAAAAGGGCCCCTTCTTCGAGGGATTCCGGGCCCGTGGGCTGGAGGTCGCCTTTTTCACCGAAGCGGTGGACGAGTATGTTCTGGAGGCACTGCGGGAGTATAAGGGCAAGAAGCTGGTGGCCGCCAACCGGGCCGGAATCGAACTGGAAGAGTTGCCGGAGGACCCCGAGGGCGAGTCGCTCTCCGGGGAGGAAACGGAAGGGCTTGTTTCGTGGCTGAATTCCACCCTCGATGATCGCGTGGCGCGGGTGGATGCCGGTAAGCGACTGGTGAAACATCCGATGGTGGCACTGCTTCCGGAAGACGCGCCCAACGCCCAGATGAGGACCATGATGGCGGCGATGGGACAGGAGGTGCCGGAGACGAAGGCCAAACTTGAGATCAATGTTCGCCATCCGCTCATCCGCAGGCTGTCTTCACTGCAGGAGAGCCAGCGGGACCTGGCTGCCATGGTGGCCAGGCAGTTGACTGATCACGCCCTGCTGTCAGCCGGATTGGAGGTGAATGCGGGCGAAGTTTCCGAAGGCATGGCGGAACTTCTCGAGGAACTGCTGGAGCAGCCCGGAGAGGTTTGACAGGTGATGCCGGGGGGTGTTTCCGGTCCTCCGGCCAAGCGGTAGAAATTCAGCCCACGGGGTGGTGCCCACCAATCCCTGAAGGCAGGCGTTCAATCGGAGAACCCTTGAATAAGATTCTCTGACTATGGAAAGCCCGGCCGGTTTCGACTGGTTCGAGCGGACATTTCTGCTGGGAATTGGATGCTCCCCAGGCCTAAGAAATGGCAGGGGCAGATTGCTGGCAGGGGGGATCGCCGATCCTCAATCGAGCGGCCGGAATCGAGATCCTGGAAGAAACGCCCGCGGACAAGCGACTGCGCGGGATCTGTACAGCATATGTCTCTCACTCCTCTTCCTGAATTCGATATTCCTTCTCCCGAGGAACTGGCGAGGATTCTGCCCCAACTGGACGTTCAACGGTTTGTGGCGCGGGGCGGCATGGGTGCGGTCTACTACGCGGTGCAGCGTCACCTTGAGCGCCAGGTTGCCCTCAAGATCCTGCCGTATGATATTGGCGAACTGAATTTCCGCAGCCGGTTCTCGCTCGAGGCCAAGGCGATGGCACGTCTCAATCACCCGAATCTTGCCCAACTCTACGACTTTGGAGAAACCTCCGGATTGCTATGGATGGCTCTGGAGTGGATCGATGGACCAACTCTTTACTCGCGGTTTCAGTCCGGACCGCTGACTGAAGAAGAGGCCGTGGCTCTGGTTTGTCAGGTGTGTGACGGCCTTACGTATGCTCACCGTCACGGCATCGTGCATCGTGATGTCAAACCGGAGAACATCATGTGGAATAGCGAGGGAGTGGTGAAACTCATGGACTTTGGCCTTGCCCGCGCGACGCAGGGCGGTCCGGATCATCTGCGCGGTCAGGACGAGGAACGCTTTCTCACTCCCGAATACGCTCCCCCGGAGATGCTGGACTTGAGCGTGGAGATCGACCATCGCGCAGACATCTTCGCCCTGGGAGTCCTGGCCTACGAGGGGCTTACCGGAACGAGACCCAGCGGGGACTATCGCCCGCCCGGCGAAGTCCATCCCGGATTGCAGGGACGCTTCGACCTGGTGCTGGCCAAGGCCATGCAGCGCAACCGCGACAACCGCTACAACGATTGTGCGGAGTTCAAGCGAGATTTTGAAATCGCGGCTTCCCAGCCGCGTGAACTGGAGGTGCTCCGCCTTTTGCGGAGGAAGAGCCTTGGCCCCTTGCTGGCCTTGTGCGGAGCGGCGGCGGTGTTGATCGTAACCGTCCTGTTTGCCATAGCAGTCCTGAGAAACGTGATTACGGACAACCTCAGGGAACCTCCAGTAGTGGAAAAGGAGCCAGCTGCAGAGGAACCAGCCGCAGAGGAACCAGCCGCAGAGGAACCAGCCGCAGAGGAGGAGCCCCCGGCATCTCGCGACGTGGTTCTTCCGACTGGTTCGGCACTCTACTACTCCTTTGAGGATGTTGCTGATGGCGAAAGCGTTGCCGATCAGAGTGGCAATGGCATCAACGCTACCTTGCACGGGGCGCGATCCGTGCAGGGCCGACGTGGCATGGGAGTGCTGTTTGACGGGGTGGATGACGTGATTGAAGTCCCGGCGGGAAAGCTGCCGCTCTCCAGTTCCAGTTTCACGATTGCCCTCTGGGTGCGTGCGGAACTGGAAGGGGTTCAGGGCCTAGTCGGGCAACGGAAGGCGGAACAGGAGGGACAGTATTTCCACCTCATCCTCATAGAGCGCGAGTTACGGCAGGATTTCTGGGGAGGGAAGCCCGTGCCACTAAGCCACGTCATGTCCACGAATTTTTCCGGACAGTGGTTCCATATCGCCTTCACCTTCGACACCACCTCCAGGCTCTCCGTTCTCTACCTCGATGGGAAGCCTGTCTCGCAGATCCACTTCGAGGGACGGGTGGACTTTGATGGGGCACCCCTCATCTTCGGTCGCTTTCAAGCAGGTCGAACTGTAAGTCACCTTGCTGGAGCCCTCGACGAAATCATGATTTTCACGCGCCGATTGAATCCAGATGAGGTAACAGCGGTATACAATCACGGTAAGGTGCGGCCTGAACCCCAGGAGCGCTAAGGGTGAGGGGCAAAAGACAACCCCCCGACCGGTCTCCGCTTCCGGTCAGGGGGTATGGGTGGGTGAGCCGCAGCAGTTGTCAGGGCGCTCCCACAAGGCAGGATAAGGGTGATATTCGTGTTTTCTGATCAGCCCGAGCGTAGAAAGACATCCCCTGACTTATAAAAATTCACAAGGACAACCATGAGCGGACCTCTCCTCCTGGCTGACTGCCAATCATGCCAAGAATTCTGGAAACCAGATTGTTCCACTTCTCTTAACCTGATCAGGTCGTTAGGCAAGCGACCTAATATGAGAGAATTAGGAAATATCGAAAGCACTCATGGACTTGATCCAGGCCTCATCCGGGCTCCGGATTGGCGAAGAGATCTCAAACGCTTCAAAGGGAATATATTCGAAAAAATGATCTCCGTTGCTTCTGATTTATTGCCCAATCCCGATCTTTAATGATCACGTATGAATGAGGCGGCGATTCCCGGGTGGTTGCTATTCGGTGCTGTCGGGATAGCTGCCGAGAAGTTTGACCAGGGAACAGTGTTTCTCGAGTTCCTCCAGAGCGGAGGACACTTGCTCGTTTTCGCAGTGACCAGCGAGATCGACGTAGAAAATATATTCCCAGTCCTTTTGCTTGGAGGGCCGGGACTCGATCTTGGACATGTTGATCTCGAAGGAGTCGAAGGCCTTGAGGGCAGCGACGAGGGATCCGGGGCGGTCGTGCACCGAGAAGAGGATGGAGGTGCGGTCGTTACCGGTGGGCGGACAGGTCTTTTCGCCAATGACCAGGAAACGGGTCGTGTTGGTGGCCCGGTCCTGGATGGCCTCGTCGAGAACCTCAAGCCCGGCCAACTCGGCAGCGAGGCGTCCTCCGAGAGCAGCGGCGCCCTCAGAGGCATTTTCGTGGGCGAGATGGGCGGCCTTGGTGGTGGAAGAGACCTCCACGAGATCTGCGTCGGGGAGGTTTCGCAGAATCCAGTTCTTGCACTGGCCGAAGACCTGGGGATGGGAATAGAGGGTGCGGACCTCCTCCCGGGAAATGGCGGCGAGCAGGTTGTTGTCAATGCGGAGGAGGATTTGGGCGCAGATTCGAAGGGGCGAATCAACGAAGAGGTCGAGGGTGTGGGAGACCGCGCCCTCGGTGGAATTCTCAATGGGCACCACCCCGTAGTCGGTCCGGCGGCGGGCGACGTCGTCGAAGACGTCGGCGAAACTCGCATGAGGAGTGTAGTTTACCGAGTGCCCGAACTTCTTGATGGCGGCCTGGTGGGTCCAGGTGCCCTCGGGGCCCAGGTAGGCGATCTTGAGATCCTCCTCCAGCGCCAGGGCGGCCGACATGATTTCCCGGTAGATGGAGCGGATGGATTTTTCCGGGAGCCGCCCCTCGTTCATTTCCACGAGTTTTCGCAGCAGGGCCTCCTCGCGGTCAGGCGCATAAATCTGGAGGTTGTCGCGCTTCTTGATGAGGCCCACTTCGTGCACGAGATCAGCCCGCTGCGAGAGAAGATCAAGCAGTTGCTTATCGATCGTGTCGATACGTTTACGGATCTCGTCGAGGGACACCGGGAAAAGCTCTAGCGACTAATTCCATAATTCTAAACCGAAAAGCGTCGCCACTCATCGGTTATCAGCTTTCAGGAGCAGAAAAATCAGGCGGGGGTTGCTGGGTGGGGGCGGGTTCGACGGGGGGCTCCACGAGGACAAGTTGTTTCTCGCCGTCACTTTCCTCATCACTCCCCTGAGTTGCGTCACCTCCCTCCTGTCCGGGTGGTTCGGGGAGTTCGACGGCGCGAAGCTCGGCGGAATTCGGAAGTTCGCTGATGGACTTGATGCCGAAGTGCTCGAAGAAAAATTCAGTGGTGGCGTAAAGGAGCGGTCGCCCCGGGAGTTCGGCGCGGCCGTCGATCTTGATCAGTTCCCGGTCGAGGAGTTTCTGCAGAATACTGTCTGAGGATACGCCGCGGACGTGCTCGATCGAGGCCTTGGTGACGGGTTGGCGGTAGGCCACGATAGCGAGGGTTTCCATCGCAGGTGGACTCAGGCGGCGTGGTTTGAGACCGGGAAAGAGTTGACGAACGAATCCGCCGTATTCCGGACGGGTGAGGATCTTCCAGCCCCTGGAACGTTCGATAATCGAAAAGGAGCGTTTGCCACGGTCATATTTCCTGTTGAGGGAGGCGATGGCCTCGATGACGGCCTCGTCATTGATAGCGGTAAGCTTCTTCAGGTCATCAGCAAGTTCGGCAGATTTTCCGTAATCCTCTTCCTCGTCCACCACGCCATCCTCGATTTCTGCGAGGCGGGCCCGGATCAGACGAGCCAATTCCGGGGAGGGGAGAGGTTCTTCAGAGGCGAAGAGAAGAGATTCAATGACCGCGGATAGATCCATAGGACGCGGAAAGGGTAGGAGGGTGCGGGTCAAATTCAAGCGCAAGGACAGTCTGGAAATTGTGAATATTAAAGGAGGATAGAGACACTTTCCACTTGCAGCGTCTAGTGAAAGTCAGTAGGCACTCCCGCCCTCCCACCGGGGAATGGTTCTGCCGGTTGGGGATGGAGCACACTTTTCGTATTCAACAACCCAATGGCGGCGAAGAAGAAGGCAGTTAAGAAGGCAGCGAAGAAGGCGCCCGCCAAGAAGGCGCCCGCCAAGAAGGCGCCCGCCAAGAAGGCAGCGAAGAAGGCGCCCGCCAAGAAGGCAGCGAAGAAGGTGCCCGCCAAGAAGGCCGCCCCCAGGAAGCGGGTGAAGCTCACCAACTTTGTCAAGAAGCAGCGCCAACGCCTCCTTGACCTGCAGGACCAACTGATGGACGCGATGTATGGTGTGCAGCAGGAGGCGTTGCGTAATGGGCCCTCCGGGAACGAGGCCTCGGGGAGCGGAATGCACCAGGGGGATGCCGGTAGTGACGCCTACGATCGTGATTTCGCCCTCAATCTTCTCTCCAAGGAACAGGATGCTTTGCAGGAGATCCAGGCGGCTTTGGAGCGTATTGTGGCGGGCGTTTACGGGATTTGTGGAATTTCAGGGAAAAAGATTCCGCAGGCACGCCTGGAGGCAATTCCCTTTGCTCGCCTCACGGTGGAGTGCCAGTCCCAGTGGGAGCAGGAGAATCCGCACCGTAAATTCCGTAGTTCAGACGCAACCGGGTTTGCTGCCGGGGCGGCCAGCACGCCAGCAGTTTCGCTTGACGCCCGCGCCTGATTGGCTAGGTTTTCGGCCCTTTTCGCAAGTCATGCCGCGCGACATCATCATCCTTGAGTGCACCGAAGCGAAAGCGGAGGGCAAGCAGCCATCCCGCTACGTGACCACCCGCAACAAGAAGAGCCTGCGGACGCCTGGCCGTTTGGAGAAGGTGAAGTTCAACCACTATCTCAAGCGCCGGACGCTTCACCGCGAACTCCGCTAACGACTGATCATGAGCGAGCCCAAAACCAAGGAGCGGCGGATTGCCTTTCGCAAGGCTAATAAGCAGATGCCAACTAAGCGTCTCGACCTCGAGATGGACCGCATCAGCTATCAGAACCCTGAGGTTCTTTCCAAGTTCACCACGGAAACTGGAAAGATCCTTCCACGCCGGGTGACCGGTGTTTCCGCCAAGATGCACCGCAAGATCACGCGTGAGATCAAGCGGGCCCGGGCGGTGAGCCTGCTGCCCTGAACCGGTCCTGGAGCGTTCGGTTCTTGAGCGGTATTTGGGTCTTGTCTCGGAGTTGCAGGACCTAGGGGACCTATGCACGAACTGACGGACATGCAGAACGAGAGGGACGATCGCAATCTTCCGATCGACAGGGTGGGTGTGAAGTCCCTGCGTTTTCCGGTGGAAGTGCGTGAGAAGAGCGGGGAGGTGCAGCGGACGGTTGCGACGGTTGCTCTGGCAGTGGATCTGCCGCACCACTACAAGGGCACTCACATGAGCCGTTTCGTGGAGATTCTGAATTCGCACGGCAACTGTCTTGATGTGCGCAGCATGGCGTCCCTGCCGCAGGAGTTATTGGAGCGTCTTGACGCGCGGCGCGCCCACGTGAGCTTTCAGTTTCCGTTCTTCCGGTCCAAACCCGCACCGGTGACGAAGAAGGAGGGGCTTCTGGACTACGAGGTGCGCTTTGAAGTGGAGGCAGAGAAGGAAGGTGGGGTGGACTTCGTTCTGACCGTAATGGTGCCGGTGACTACGCTCTGTCCGTGCTCCAAGGCAATCAGTAGACGTGGTGCTCACAACCAGCGAGGGATGGTAACCTTTGCGATCCGGTTCTCAGAGCCGGTGTGGATCGAGGATGCGGTGGATCTGGTGGAACGTTCGGCCAGTTCGGAACTTTACAGTCTGCTCAAGAGACCCGATGAAAAAGAGGTGACGGAGCGTGCCTACGATCATCCGGTATTTGTGGAAGATCTGGTGCGGAATGTGGCATTGCGCTCCGAGGCGCACGGAATGATCACCTGGTACCGGATAGAGGCGGAAAATTTCGAATCCATCCATAATCACAATGCCTATGCGATAATCGAGAAGCGCGAGAACCCATGAGCGAGAAAGCTGAAAACAAGGAGTCCCTGCGCCGTCCGTATCTCAGCCTTCCGGGAGCGACCGGCATGCCCGATATCGGAGAGATTCTCGCGCATATGCCGGATGAGCAGCAGCATCGGTTCGAATCGGCGGGAGAGTTCGTGAAACGCCTGGCGCACCGTGTCCAGAAGTGGCGTGAGCGTCTGGGGGAGGATGAACAGCCCGTGATCCTGGCCCTGCTCTCGAACGGAAACGCCATCGAAGTGCGCTCAGTTGGCGAAGACGGGCACTCCAGCGTGGTGGTGGAGGGAGTTCTCGACGGAACACCCTGCATGTTTGTTTCGCACCAGGCGGGTTTCCAGATTCTCTGCTATACCAAGAAGGTAGAACCGGAGAAGAGGCGCAAGATCGGCTTCTACGTTGGTGGGGAAGAGATTGAGGCGTAGGGAGGCAGAGGCCCCCCGGAACTGGGGGTCGGTTGGCTCGCTCCTTGAGCTGCTCCTGCCGCGGTCACGACGGAGCTGCTATTTTGCGAGGCAGCCAGGGCAGTCCTGGGCAAAATGTCCCTTCGCGATCTCGATCAGTTCCGGGCGCCGATCGGTCAGGCAGCGGGTGGCATCACCGATCGTGTTGCGTGGGTTGAAGGAACAGTGGGTGGGTTCCCGGGAAAGATCGGGCGGGATACCGGGGATGGTATAGAGGGATTCTCCACGCTGGTGGGTGGCGGGGATGCTCTTGAGGAGGGCGCGAGTGTAGGCGTGCAGCGGATTTGTGAAGAGTTCGGCGGTGTGCGCCTGCTCTACGATGCGTCCGGCATACATGACATTGACCACCTCGCAGCTCTCTGAAACCACCGCGAGATCGTGAGTGATCAGGATGATGGAGAGTCCGAGTGCCTTCTGTCGCTCGCGCAGGAGATCGAGAACCTGCTTCTGGACAGTGACGTCGAGGGCGGTGGAGGGTTCGTCGGCGATGAGGATTTCGGGCCGGGTGATGAGAGCCATCGCGATCATGACGCGTTGACGCATGCCGCCGGAGAACTCATGAGGGTAGGAGTGGATGCGCTTGGAGGCTTCGGGGATTCCTACTTCCTCCAGCGATTCGATGGCACGCTTGAGCGATTCCGCTCCATTCAGCCCCTCGTGGATCTCGAGTGGTTCGGTGAGTTGCTTCGAGATCTTGAGGTAGGGATTGAGGGAGGTCATGGGATCCTGAAAGATCATGGAGATCCGTTTGCCACGAATGCCACGCAATTCTCTCTCAGAGCCCTTGAGGAGATCGGTTTTGTCAAAGATGGCTTCCCCGGAATGAATCTTGCCTGGTGGCTGCGGAATGAGTCCAAGGAGCGAGTAGCAGGTCACGCTCTTGCCTGAGCCGGATTCACCCACGATTCCGATGGTCTGTCCGGCCTCCAGGGAGAAGGAGACGCCTTCCACCGCGTGCACGACTCCCGTGCGCGTATGAAACCGGGTGGTGAGATTGCGGACGTCGAGAAGCGGCATGAGGGAAGCCTGCACCTTGATCGTTGGAGGATCAACGATCAAGGTGCGGTGGGAGGGTGATCGCTGGAGGTCCTGAAGGAATCAGGGCGAAGCCCTGAAAATACGTCGAGGGGTTACATTTCGGGCTTGCGGCGTGATCGTGCCGAGAAGTTGACAGGCAGGCCGAGGGAAGAGGTCTTCTTGCGCAGCGTATTCTCGAGGTAGGACTGGTAGGAGTCGGTGAGGAGGCGCTTGTCGTTGACGAAGAGAATATAACGGGGCACCGGAATGGCAGAGTAGCGCTCGTTCACGGCAGCGGTGGCGTAGAGAATCTTAAGGCGCCTGCGATGGCGCTTGCTGGCGGGAGGAGGATTGCGTCGGAGAGCATCGGCAAGGAGGCGGTTCAGTTCACCCGTTCCGATAATGTCCTGTGCGTCCTCGCGGACCTTGCGGATAGATCCGAATATCCGGTCAAGTTCCTGTTTTTCCCGGGCGGAGACGCAGATGAAGGGAGCGTAATGGAGAAAGAAGAGTTCCGTTCGAATGGCCTCTTCGGCTTCTTCCATGCGTGCTCGTTTGGGAGCGTCCGGGTGGTAGAGATCCCATTTGTTGGCGATGATGATGCAGGGTTTCTGCTCGCGTTGTACGAGGCGGGCAATCTTGCGATCCTGGGCCGAGATGCCAGCAGAGAGATCGACCACCAGAAGACAGAGGTCTGACCGGCGGATAGAGCGTTCCGCGCGCATGGCGGAGAAAACCTCCACGGAAGTGTCCATCCGGGAGCGCTGGCGCAGACCAGCAGTATCAATGAGGGTGTGGCGTTCTCCGGCACGGTCGTAGGGAATGTCCACCGCGTCCCGGGTAGTGCCGGCCACTTCCGAGACGATCGTTCGCTCGTCATCGAGGATGGCGTTGACGAGCGAGGACTTGCCGGCGTTGGGTTTGCCGATCACCACGATCTTGAGACCCGTGACGCGGGCGGATTTCTCGGCTTCATGGGCGGATTCAGTGAAGGGGGTGAGGCGGGTATCCAGTTCGTTCAGAAGAGCCCTGAAGTTGCGGCCGTGCGCTGCCGAGACGGAAAGACCCGCACCCAGACCGAGTCGGGCAAAGTCGCCAGCAATGTGATCGAGTTTCTCGTGGTCAGCCTTGTTGATGACGAGGCAGACCTTCTCGGCGGCCTTGCGAAGTTGCTGAGCGATGGATTCGTCGACCGGAGTCAGTCCCTCGCGGGCATCGACGAGGAATAGAATGATTTCTGCGGTGTCCATGGCGATCTGTGCCTCGGTGCTGACCACCTCAGCGAAGTCCGCGTCGGCCAGGGCCCCGATGCCACCGGTATCGACCAGATCACAGGGTACGTCAGTGAGGGAGCACGGAGCGGAGATGCGGTCGCGTGTGACGCCTGGCTGATCGTGCACGATGGAGATGGTGCGGCCTGCCAGGCGATTGAAGAGAGCGGACTTGCCCACGTTGGGACGTCCCACGAGGGCGACCACGGGTTTACGAGTCGGGCTGACCATGTTCCTGTTCGGTTGCGCGTTTCAATTCACTCTGGTGGAGTTGTTCGATGCCCTGGCGGATATTGACGGAGGTGGCGAGGACGAGGAAGAAGGAGGTCACGGTGGTGGGATAAATCGGGTTGAGGGGGATGATCTTGAGTCCGGTCCAGGCCACTGTAACCATGAGAAGAGCAGTGCAGATCTTCCCGGTCCAGTGGGGTTGGATCTCCATCCGGTGGTCGAGGAAGCGCAGCACGGCGATGCCGCCCCATACGACAGCATCGCGGGCGATGACAAGTCCGACGAACCAAATAGGGATGCCCCAGTCGTCTCCCCAGGGTAAAATGGAGAGGATGAGGATGGCGGTGAGGATGAGGAGTTTGTCGGCGATGGGGTCGAGGACCGCGCCCAGATGGGTGTGCTGGTTGCAGCGGCGGGCGATGATGCCGTCGGCCAGGTCGGTGAGGGCCGCTACCACGAAAACCGTGACTGCCCACCAGCGGTAGGTCTCGACCGGGGCGCTGTCTTCCACGCTCACCCCGTAGTAGATCGCGAGGACCGCAAAGACCGGAACGAGAAGGGTCCGGAGGAGGGTCAGATAGGTGGCCGGGGTCACGGTAGACTCGACCGTAGAGGCAGGAACGGCAAGTGGCGAGTGGCGATTGATTGCAGGACGGTCCCTCGCTCCTTGCTCCTTGCGGTCCCCTGATCCACTCTTCTGGTGTGAGCGGGACTGATGTCAGGGTGGCTTTGGCGGAGGCCGAGGTGATACCGTCGAAGAAACTGGGCCAGAACTTTCTAACAGATCCTAACACGGCCCGCTGGATCGTGGATCAATTGCAACCCGAGCCGGGAGACTTCGTAGTAGAGGTGGGACCCGGCACGGGAGCTTTGAGCGAGGCTCTGATCGGGCGGGTGCGCCGCCTGCTTCTGGTGGAATACGACTGGCGGCTTGCGGCGTGGCTGAAGGAACGGTTTGCGGATGAGGATACGGTGGAGGTGGTGCATGCCGACGGGGCACGTTTTGACCTGCGACCGCTCTTCAAGGAGCGCCCGGTCAAGTTTCTGGGCAACCTGCCTTACTCGGCGGGTGGGGCGATCCTCCGCAATTTCCTGCAGCGGCCTTCCCCGATCTCGCGGGCTGTGCTCATGCTGCAGAAGGAGGTGATCGACCGTATTCTGGCGGTGCCACGGACCAAGAACTATGGGGTGCTGGCCCTGCGCATGCAGAGTGAGTGGTTGAGCACGCCGCTGAAGACCATCGGTCCGGAGGTTTTCTATCCACGTCCGACCGTCAATTCCACCGTGATGGCGGTGGAGCCCCGGGGTGAGGATCTGCCGGTCTACGATGCACGACTCTTCGACGAACTGGTGCGGCGGGGATTTGCGCAGCGGCGCAAGCAGCTGCGCAAGGCCCTGCCACCGGAACCGGATTGGACTGCGGTGGCAGCGGCGCTGGGGGTGGCGGAGACAGCCCGGGCGGAAGAGTTGAGCCTCAGGCAGTGGGTGGATCTGTGCCGGCACTACGATCTTCACCCCTTGAGCGGGATTCCGCAGCGTGGCGATGAGGTGTTTGACGTGGTGAATGAAAACGACGAGGTGGTCAGGCAGGAGCAGCGGGAGGTGGTGCATCAGCGCGACCTGCTCCACCGTGCCGTTCACGCTTTTATCTTCAATAAAGGCGGGGAGGTGTTCCTCCAGAAGCGGTCGCGATTGAAGGATGTTCATCCCGGAGTCTGGGATTCAAGCGTGGCGGGGCACCTCGATGCCGGGGAAGATTACGAAGCCTGCGCGGTGCGTGAGCTGGAGGAAGAGGCGGGGCAGAAGGGGGCCGAGCTCAAACTGGTGGCAACCCTGCCGCCCACGGTGGAAACCGGGTGGGAGTTTGTCCATCTCTTCGAGCTCCGGCAGACGAATCCCATTCGTTTCCCCTGCTCGGAGGTGGATGCGGGCCTGTGGTTGTCCCCAGATGAGGTAAATCGCTGGATTGCGAGGCGACCGCAGGACTTTGCGAGCGGATTTCTGGAGTGTTGGAAAGCTTGGAGCGCGGTTCCGTAGTTGCCAGCGGGGGAAAGGGAGGCGAGACTGTGCTCGCGGTGATTTCAGTCAGACCAGCCAGAGAAAGAAGCTTTGCTATCGCGGTGGTCGTCGCGTTGGTAATGCACTTCGTGGCCTTCGGTGCGATGGTGGGTACTACCATGGTCGATATTTTGATTGCGGAGGAGGAAAAGCCCAAACTTCCCGACCTGTCGCGCCCGGATGATCCGGACGAGTTTGAGGATGTTGTGGTCGAACTGGATGCGGCGGCCCTGCTCGCCCTGCGCGAAGCGCCGGGACCGGAGGAGGAGTCGACCGAAACCGGGGAACCTGTCACGGCCGAGCCGACCGCGAATGATCCCATCGGTTATGCCAAGACCAGTCCGGACCAGGAATCTGAAGAGACCCCGGAGGGGGCGATTCTGATCGGTGAACGGGACACCCTGGCGGCTGCCGAGTTGGCGCCCGTCAAGGAGGATGGACCCGAGTTGCCAACCCAGAAGGGGGAAGATCCCCTGCGCAACGAGCGCGACCTGTTCAACTCAGATTTTTCTCCGGGCGAGGAGGAGGGCAGGGCGGCTCCGGAGAATGTGGCCCCGCAGAAGGTGGCAGGCGATCCCGACGCTGCGGCCGGAAATCCCACCGCTCCGGTTGAGACCGGTCAACCCGTGGAGGAGCAGGGCCGGGCGAAGGAAGACTTGCTGGAGAGCAGAAATACGGTGGAGGTGCCGGTCAAGGAGGGTGTGCAGGAGGAGAAGGAAGAGGCGCTCCCGAGGAGAAAGGAGAACGAGCGCGAGGCCGAGGCAGCCAGGAAAGGGGAGAACGGTCAAAGTCAGGACCCGATCAGAGAGAAGATGAAAAATGGTGGTTTTCGGACGGAGTCCAGGAAGACGAGAATGGAGGGGACGATCAGTCGCCGGGGACGGAGTTCCCTTAAGGTTGAAGCCACTGCGCTCGGGAAATACAAGGCCCGCGTGAATCGTATGATCGAGACCGAGTGGCAGCGGCGCTGCGTGATGCACCGGGATCACGTGCTGCCAGGGATTCTCACCCTCCGGTTTTATGTCGATAAGAACGGCAGGGTGTCCGGGTTGCGCTACCTCGACGTCTTCCAAGCCAGTGCCATGCAGAAGGGCTTCACCATGAAGGCTGTGCAGCAGCCCCGGTTACCGGCCATGCCCGAGGAGGTGATCAAGGAGCTTGAGGGTGAACCGCTGGAGTTTCACCTCAACTTCCGTTTCTAACATGTTGCGGGAGGTCTCTTACACCCTGGCGGCGGATGTCGCGCCCGAGGCTCTCCAGAGAACCTGGAAGTTTTTTGCCGATGGGGGCTTTTTCATGCTGCTCATCGTGCTGTGCTCGCTGGTAGCCCTGATCGTCATCCTCTACAAGATGATCACCCTGACAAGGAGGGTGGTGGTTCCCGATCGACTGGCCGGCGACCTCGAATTGATCGAAGTGCACGTGGAGGAGGGTCGTCTGGAGGCTTTGCAGGAAGAGTTCAGGGCGGGGGAATCCTCCCTGGCACGACTTTGCGACATGGCCATGAAGCATGGGGACCGTCCCGCAGCGGAAGCGCAGGAGGCGGTGCAGGCCAGCGCAAAGGAGGAGGTCGTTCGCATGCATGCCGGCCTGTCGGTGCTGGATGTGGTCATTACGGTTGCGCCCCTGCTGGGGTTGCTGGGCACGGCGAGCGGCCTGGTTCTCATCTTTGGTAACACGGAAGATCTGACCTCCGGGGTGAACAATGCCAAGATTGGTTCGGGCATCGCGCGGGCGCTGGGCACCACCATCGCGGGCATGGTGGTGGCTGTGCCGTCGGTGGTGGCCCACAGTTATTTCACCAGAAAGATAGAGACCATGTCCGCACGGCTGGAAGTATTGCTGGGAATTCTCATCAGCGCCTGTCAACGGAGGCCGGGACGGAAAGGTGCAGACGATGGGATGATGCCAGAGAGTCCCTCCGTGACATCTCCTCAACTCTCCGAGTTTCCCCGGTAGGCGGGTCATGAACTTTTACCAGCCCAGGAAGAGGAAGGAGCGGGTGCCCATCGTGCCGCTCATCGATATTCTCACCATCCTTCTGATTTTCTTCATCGTGACCCGGGGGGTTCCCAAGGAGGAGCAACTCAACAACCCGCCCCCGGAGCCCCGACCGGTCGTAAAGGTGACCCTGCCGGTGGTGAAGGAGATGGAAACCACCGAAGTGGTGGAGCGTCGGGCAGTGCTGGCGGTTACGGCGGAGGGGACTATCACCCTGGACAACTATGAACTGGCCAGTCCGGACCTGCTTGCCGATGCGCTCATTGTCTTTCGAAAGGAAAATCCCCGCCGGAAACTTGAACTTGCCGCCGACCGGGGTGCGACCCTTGCCCAGCTTTTCCTGGTGCTGGATGCGCTCACCGTGGCGCAATATGACATCAAGGACGTCCCCGCCCGCATTCGCCGACCCCAGCCCGTCGATTTCGTAGATCCGCTCCAACCATGATCCTGCCCATCATTCAGTTCGGTGACCCCATTCTACGCAAGCGCTGCCGGACGGTAAGCGAGGTGACCGAGGAGATCAGGACACTGGCAGAGGATATGGTTGAGACCATGCACGAGGCGCAGGGGGTGGGCCTGGCAGCGCCGCAGATTGGACAGGATCTGCGACTGGCGGTGGTGGACGTTTCGCACGACCCGGATTGTGCGAGTGTCCTCAAGGTGAACGGCGAGGAGGCTGAAGTGATGGATATCATGCCTTTGGTCTTCATCAATCCCCGCTTCGAGAAGGGGGGCGCACGGGAGCGGATGGAGGAGGGCTGTCTCAGCATTCAGGAGATCCGGGCCGAGGTTCAGCGGCCGGAGATGGTGAAGGGAACGTTTCCACAGCTCGACGGTAGTGAGTTGGAATTGGAGACCGACGGGCTTCTCGCCCGGGTCATCCAGCACGAGACCGATCATCTCAATGGGGTTCTCTTCATCGATCGGGTGAGCGCCGCCACCAAGCTCATGTTGCGTCGTGAACTCAAGAGGCTCAAAGGCTAGGAGGTCCCCTCCTGCATCTCGTCCTGTTCTCCGGACCCGTGGGGTGAGAGTTTTCGCTGTCCGGATGCTCAGGGGAATCCGGGCGGATTTAGGTTTACAACAGGAAAGAGCTCACTTAATTTGAACTTTAACATAATCGAATCATGCCGCACTCCAATCCTCCTCTGAATCCCTTTGGTTCCGGCCCCGTGAGCAGTCCGGCCGAGGGATTGCCGGATCTGCAGAATCCTTTTCAAATCGCAGGGGGGCCCGGGGAAGGCCAGCCTTCTTCGCCTTCTCCATTTGAGGCAGTTGGTCACCAGGCACGGGAGCAAATCCAGCCTTATCGCGAGCAACATCCTGTTCCTGCCAATCCCTTCGAGATTGTCGAAGGGCAGATTCTCCAGCAGCAGAAGCAGACGGGAGGAGGATTCCCGATGAAAGGGTTTCCGCCAGGCTCGGCGCCGGTGCAGCAATTGGAGGTGGCTCCCATCCAGGCCAATTCCCAACCCGAGTCTCCGGGGCAGCAGGAGGCAGCTCCGTCGCCCGTGGCGGATCCCTTCGTGGGGATGGACCTGCCGCAGGTCAGTGAGAATCCGGAGAAGGTTGACGCGGGCGCTGCTTCCTCTGCGGAGGACGCTCCGGCCGGGGATTTTTCCGCCCCGGCCACGACAGAGAGCAAGCCGGCTCCCGGGCCGGAGACCGACCCGGATCCGGAGCCGCCACAGCAGCGGGAGAAAGAGGAATCTTCCCTTCCGGAGCAACCGGAGACGGAGGAATCGATAACGAGCGAAACCAAGCAGCTGGAGCTGCGGGCAATTTTCGGGGTGGATCACGATTTGAGCTACCAGGAGATCATGCAGCGGGTGCGCGGATTGCCGGGTATTATCAACGTTGCCAAGGTTAATTCCAAGGAGGTGGAGGCTCTCGGGATTCTGCAGGATTGCAGTTCCAAGCTGGGCCTGCGGGAGGGAGAGCCGATCGTGATGAGTTGTTCTCAGGGCTCGGTTGATTTTCTTGAATACGAGGGGACTTCGCTGGCTGTTCTGCGCAAGGGTAAATACCTCCCGGGGGTGCGTGAAACCCTCATCATATGCGCCCGCGAGCTGGGCAAGCTTTGAGGAGCGGGAACGGCGATCCGGTTGGTCAGGGTGGTGGCTGATCAGGGGTGTGCCCTTCAGGGCGGTAGGGCGGTTTCGTGGTGAGCTCTCGGGGGATGCTGCCAGGGTGGAGAAGCAATGGATCATTGCGTGCCTGGCAAATGTTCCGATGATCGGGTCGAGCCGCCGCGATCCGCTCCCGAGTCGGAGGCTGCGCTTTTTGTCCGATGAACTCCCCGCCTGCCCCCGGTCCGCCCTGGTTGTTACGCGTGGATACGGGAGGAACGTTTACCGACGGGTGGGCCCGGAGTCCGGAGGGGGAGGAACGACGTTGCAAGGTGCTCTCCAGCGGGGTCCTGCGGACGCGGGTGGAGGAACTGGTTGGCGCAGGATGCTATCGGCTCGCTGGTGACTTCGGTGCCGAGGATGGCTTGTTGCAGAAATTTGCAACCCCGGGCGGGGGAGTGGTCGCCAACTGGTTGCGTAAAGAACGACTCCTCACAGTTGAGGGGGGGCAAGCCTTTGCGGAGGGAGGGTTGCTGGAGCTTTCCGCTGGCGAGGAAGCTCCGATTCTGGCTGCGAGGCTCCTGACCTCCACGCCCCTGGACCGTTCCTTCCCCGCCATCGACTTCAGGCTCGCCACCACCCGTGCAACGAATGCTCTGCTTGAACGGAGGGGAAGTGAAGGGGTCCTGATTGTCACCAGGGGGTTCGAGGATCTTCTGCGCATCCGTGATCAACGACGACCTCATCTCTTTAAACTCAATCAGGAACTCCCCGTGCCGGTCTTCCAGCGTGCCGTCGGCATCCGGGAGCGCGTCAGCGCGACGGGAGAGGTCATCGAATCTCTCGATGAGGAAGAGATCGCGATGTTGATTGAGTCCCTGCGTCACGAGTCGGTTGAGGTGGTGGCGGTTGCCCTTTTGAATGGCTACGCCAATCCCGTGCATGAGAAGCGACTGGGAAAACTCCTGCGAGAGGCCGGGATTCGCTTTGTTTCGGTATCGACCGAACTTGCCAGCAGCATGCGTCTCCTTCCGCGAGCGGAAACCGCAGCCGCCAATGCTTACCTTGCCCCGGTCATGGATCGTTTTGTGACGGTAGTGGGATCGCGTTTGGGAGAGGGTTCCCTGGAGTTGCTGACCAGTGCCGGATTTCTCAAGGGAGCGGAAGACTACCGCCCGATCGACAGCCTCCTGAGTGGACCGGCCGGGGGGGTGATGGGCGCCCTTTCGGCGTCCCGGGTGGCCGGGTATGAGCGGATTCTCGCTTTCGACATGGGAGGAACCAGTACAGATGTGGCGCGACTCGAGGGAGCGCCTTCCTTTCGCTACGAGCAGGCCATCGGGCCGGTGCGGGTTGTTGCCCCGGCTGTTCGGATTGAAACAGTGGCGGCAGGAGGGGGGTCAATCTGTCGTTGGCGCAACGGAGGGATGGAGGTTGGACCGGAGAGCGCCGGGGCCGATCCGGGGCCAGCCTGCTATGGACGGGGCGGCCCGCTCACCATCACCGATGTCAACCTTCTGTTAGGGTGCATGGAGACCGGCAAGGCGGGAATCCCGCTGGAAGTGGGAGCCTCGCAGGACCGGCTTGAAGCGTTGAAGAAGGAGATGCAGCGCGACGGGGTGAAGCCCGCCCCGGATCAAGACTTGCTGGAAGGCCTCCGGGAGATCGCAGTGGAGCGCATGGCGGAGGCAATTCGAAAGGTTTCCCTGCGAGAGGGTTATGATCCGGGCGATTACCTCTTGGTGGCCTTCGGGGGAGCGGGGCCCCAGCACGCCTGTGCGGTGGCTGAAAAATTGGGGATCAGTGAGATCCTGGTGCCGGGTGATGCCGGTCTGCTGAGTGCCTGGGGGCTGCATCGTTCTGTCCGGGAGAGTATTGCGGAGCGACAGATTCTGCGGAAGTGCGGTGATCTTGAGGACGGGTGGGCCGGTTTGCTCTGCGAACTAGCGCAGGAAGCCCGGGACGAGGTGGGAGAGACTGCTCAGGTTTCGCGCTACCTGTGTGAGTTGAGGCTTTGGGGACAGGACTCCTCGCTGGAGCTGGAACACGAGGTGGCGCCGGCTCTCGACGAGATTCTGGCTGCGTTTCACGCCAAGTATGAGATGCTTTACGGTTACCGGGTTCCCCGGGATCGCGAGGTGGAGATGGTTGCGGTGCGGGTGGTGGCGGCCGAGTCGCTCGAGGAGTTGGAAATCGAGGAATTTGCGGAACCAGACGAGGTGGTGAAGAGGCGGGGAGTGCGACAGGATTCCTTTCGCACCTGTGTCGTTGAGCTGGGCTGGCAATTCATGCAGGGCTCACGGGGGAGTTTGAAGCTGGTTCGCGTGACCGGTCCGCGGCGGTCGACGGGGTGGGCTCCCGAGGTGGAGGCTGAACTGTTTCGCTGCCGGTTCGAGAGCGTGGTTGAGGAAATGGGAGAACTCCTGCGACGTTCCGCGATCTCCACCAATGTGAAGGAGCGTCTCGATTATTCCTGTGCCCTGCTGGACGGGGAGGGGCGCTTGGTCGTCAATGCGCCTCACATCCCGGTGCATCTCGGGGCGCTGGGTGAGTGTGTGCGGGAGGTGAGCCGGGGCCATGCCTGGCAGGAGGGCGATATGGTAGCGGTGAATCATCCCGGCTTTGGCGGATCCCATCTTCCCGATGTTACGCTTATCAGCCCGGTGTTCTCGGAGGGCGTCCTCGTTGCCTTTGTCGCCAACCGGGCGCATCATGCCGAGATCGGAGGTCGCACTCCCGGGTCCATGCCGGCCGAGGCTGCTTCGCTCGAGGAGGAGGGGGTTGTGATTGCGCCGTTTCTCCTGTTTGAGGGAGGCAGGGACCGCTTCGCGGAGGTGAAGGTCCTCTTCCGGTCCGCCACCTATCCCAGTCGCATGTTATCCGACAATCTCGCTGATCTTGCCGCGCAGGCCGCTGCCAATCGCCACGGTGTGAAAGCCGTGCAATCTCTCCTGGCAGATGCGGGCCAAGAGACGGTGGCTCGAAACATGGCTCGCCTTTATGAACGTGCTGCGGCGGTCATGACGGACAAGTTGCAGGAGTTGGGCGTCTGGAGGGCCGCCGATTCCCTCGACGATGGCACGGCCATCGAGGTGAAAATCGCGAACACGACAGGTTGTCTTCGTGTCGACTTCGCGGGGTCTGGGCCGGTGCATCCGGGAAACCTGAATGCAACCCCGTCGATCGTGCGCAGCGCGGTTCTCTACGTGTTGCGGGTTTGGGTGGGCCTCGATCTCCCGTTGAACGAAGGGCTCCTTGCGGCGGTCCAGATTGAGATTCCGTCCGGAATCCTGAATCCGGAATTCACCGATGATCCCTCACGCTGCCCGGCCGTGGTGGGCGGTAACGTGGAAACCAGTCAGCGAGTAGTCGATGTTTTGTTAGAGGCCCTCGGCCTGCAGGCCAACAGCCAGGGGACCATGAACAACTTTCTCTTCGGGACTCGGGAGTTCGGGTATTACGAGACCATCGGGGGAGGTTCCGGCGCCGGTCCGGGCTGGGACGGCCTGAGCGGGACGCATGTGCACATGAGCAACACCGCCATTACCGACCCTGAGATCCTCGAACATCGTTTCCCGGTCCGACTCCGGGAGTTCTCGCTCCGTCGTGGATCGGGTGGACAGGGGAGGTGGCCCGGTGGTGACGGTCTCGTGCGCGATATCGAGTTTATCGAGCCCATGACGGTCTCGGTTTTGACCCAGCGCCGCGAGACGGCACCCCGCGGTGGGGGAGGTGGAGGAGATGGAGTTCGCGGTCGGCAGGTGCTCATCCGCCCGGACGGATCAAGCGAGGTTCTGCCCGCAGTGTACAGCTTCGAGGTGTGCTCGGGAGAGCGCCTCCGGATCGAGACGCCGGGGGGCGGGGGATGGGGGAGCTCAGGTGACGGGGTTCCTATCCCAGCGGGGGGTTAATGAAATTCGCGGGGTGCCGGGATCTCTCACGCCTGCCAGGGAGGAGAGCTTTTTCATGATGAGGAGACGGCCTCCGGGTCCGGGCAACTCGATCATCTGCGATTCGAAAGACGACCGGATTTGGGTCCAGGACTGAGGCTTGCTGCCGGTGGGCGGTCCTGCCGGGAACGGGAGAACGGTCCTTCCCCTCCGGACAGTGTCCCAGGTAAGGATCGGAAGGGGCAGACGCAACGCTTTCGTAGACATGGTCCGGGTGATTAAGTGGATTCAACGTTGCGATTGCGATCCGGGTTTCCTAGCGTCGGATCATGGAAACGTCGATGAGCAGGACCCCTGCATTTCTTCTTCTGGCGCTCCTTCCCACTTCGCTTATGGCTGATCCGAAGTTGAATCTCACCATGCGATCGCGGACGAAGGATGCCCCCGGGACGGCGGTGATCAATAAGGTCGAGTGGGAGGCGTCCAGAACGGCCCTGATCATCTGTGACATGTGGGACGATCACTGGTGCAAGTCGGCGGCACGCCGGGTGGGTGAGATGGCCGGGCCGATGAATGAGGTGGTGAAGAAAGCGCGCTCGAAGGGGGTCTTCATCATTCACGCACCCAGCAGCGTGGTGGACTTTTACAGGACCGCGTCACAGCGTCAGTTTGCACGAAAGGCCCCCTTCACGAAGGCCCCGGTGAAGTTGAGCGCCAAGGATCGATGGGGAACCAAGTGGTGCTGGCCCGATCCGGTTTTCGAGGGGGTGCTGCCCATTGACGACTCGGACATGGGATGCAGTTGCGAGGAACCAAAGTGCGAGATCCGTGAAGCGTGGACGAGGCAGATCAAGAGTATCGAGATCCTGAAGGGTGATGCTATTACGGACAACGGTCAGGAGACCTATAACCTCCTTGCGGCAAGGAAGATCGACAACGTGATCCTCTGTGGTGTGCACCTCAACATGTGTGTGCTGGGGCGCCCCTTCGGGATTCGGCAAATGGTGAAAGTGGGGAAGAACGTGGCCCTGATGCGTGACATGACGGACACGATGTATAATCCTCAACGGCCTCCGGGAGTGGATCACTTTTCAGGGACCGATCTGGTGGTGAAGCACGTGGAGCGTTACTGGTGTCCCACCTTCACGAGCGATGACCTGGTGGGTGGCAAGTCCTTCAGGTTTGCCGAAGACAAACGCTGAGGAGCGGGCGGGGAGGGTTTGCGAGGGCAGGAATCTCCTTGGATAGACGAGGCAAACACCGGTTTGAACTGCAGCTTAGTTCGCCTATCTGAACCTATATAAAGGACCAAGAGACTGTAAAACTTTCGGTTTTCTCGCGAAAACAGGTCTAATCTGCGTCTCAAGTCTCGACTTTTCAGGGAAGTTGAGGCAGACACGGCGCCTGCAAAGCTTTAGCCAACCCAAATTTCAACCATGGCTGACCTTTCGAAATACCGAAATATAGGCATTTTTGCGCACGTCGATGCGGGAAAGACGACTACCACGGAGCGCATTCTCAAGCTCACGGGGAAGATCCACAAGATCGGGGAGGTGCACGATGGTGCCGCCACCACGGATTTCATGGAGCAGGAACAGGAGCGGGGGATCACGATTCAGTCGGCGGCCACCACCTGTTTCTGGAACGACCATCAGCTTAACATCATTGATACTCCGGGGCACGTGGACTTCACCATTGAGGTTTATCGTTCGCTCAAGGTGCTTGATGGGGGCGTTGGGGTTTTTTGTGGATCTGGTGGGGTGGAGCCCCAGTCCGAGACCAACTGGCGTTATGCGAATGAATCGGCGGTGGCGCGTCTCATTCTGGTGAACAAGCTGGACCGGGTTGGTGCCGATTTCTACCGCGTGGTTGAGCAGATCAAGGATGTGCTGGCAGCGAAGCCGATGGTGATGACTCTGCCTATTGGCATCGAGGACACGTTCACGGGAGTGATTGATCTCCTCACCAGGGAGGCATGGATCTGGGATGAATCGGGGGACCCGACCAGTTTCCGGATCGAGGCCCCGCCGGCCGACATGGTGGAGAAGGTGGAGCACTACCGCAACGAACTGATCGAAATAGCGGTGGAGCAGGACGACGAGGCGATGGAGAAGTATCTGGAAGGGGAGGAACCGGATGTGGAGACGCTCAAGCGGCTCATCCGTAAGGGAACCATCGGTCTGTCCTTCTACCCGACCTTCTGCGGATCGGCCTTCAAGAACAAGGGGGTGCAACTGGTTCTGAACGCAGTAGTCGACTATCTTCCCGACCCGACCGAGGTTCCGCCTCAGCCTGAGGTTGATATTGACGGCAACGAGACAGGTGAATTGGCGGTGGTCGATCCCGACCGGCCCCTGCGAGCCCTGGCCTTCAAGATCATGGATGATCAGTACGGCGCCCTCACCTTCACCCGGATTTACTCCGGTCGCCTGCAGAAGGGCACGATGATTCTCAATACTTTCACGGGCAAGACCGAGCGGGTGGGCCGCATCGTGGAGATGCACGCCGATGACCGGAAGGAACTGGAAGAGGCCCAGGCCGGTGATATTGTGGCCCTTCTGGGGCTCAAGAACGTGCAGACGGGCCACACCTTGTGCGATGAGAAGAACCCGGCCACCCTTGAACCGATGGTCTTCCCGGATCCGGTAATCTCGATGGCGGTTCGGCCAACTGAAGTGGGTCAGGCCGACAAGCTGGGTGGAGCGCTGGCCAAGATGATGAAGGAGGATCCCTCCTTCCGGGTGGAAACCGATCAGGATAGCGGTGAGACCGTGCTCAAGGGTATGGGTGAGCTCCACCTCGATATCAAGGTGGACATCCTCAAGCGCACCTATGGGGTCGATACGGCGGTGGGTGCTCCCCAGGTGGCCTACCGGGAAACCATCACAAAGCGGATCGAGGACTCCTATACGCACAAGAAGCAGAGCGGAGGTTCGGGGCAGTATGCCAAGATCGATTACATTCTGGAACCGCTGGAGCCGGGATCCGGATTCGAGTTTGAGGCCACGGTGGTGGGCGGGAACGTGCCCAAGGAATTCATCCCGGCGGTGCAGAAGGGCTTCAAGAAATCGCTGGAGAAGGGAGTGCTGGCAGGGTTCCCCTGCCTCGACTTCAAGGTGACTCTGGTGGACGGCGGACACCACTCGGTGGATTCCTCGGCGGTAGCCTTCGAAATGGCAGCCAAGGCGGCATATCGCCAGTCCATACCAAAGGCTTCCCCCCGGCTCCTGGAGCCTATCATGAAACTGGACGTCTTCACGCCAGAGGACAATGTGGGGGACGTGATCGGAGACCTGAACCGTCGGCGTGGAATGATTCACGCTCAGGAACGTGCGCCTACCGGCAACCGGATCAAGGCGGAGGCCCCGTTGGGCGAGATGTTCGGATATATCGGGGACTTGCGGACCATGACCTCGGGCCGTGGCCAGTTTTCAATGGAGTTCTCCCACTACACCGCTGCGCCAAATGGCATCGCGGATGAGGTGATCAGGAAGATTGAGGAGGAGAAGGCCGCCAAGGCGAAGTAGGCCCGGGAATCAACTTCCGGTGTCTGGATTTCTGCCCCGGGTGGTCCGGGTTTTTCTCGCCTTTCCAGCTGCCATATCGTGCCGGGGAGGGAAGCTGGCCAGTTCAAGGAGCTGAATTTGCCGCCAGTTCGGCAAGCTTGATGGAGAGATGGTGCAGGATGGCCTTGCCGACTGCCTGCGTATCGGGTTGCTGACTGGATTCGTGATGAAGGCAGGTCGTGGTTACTCCATCGATGCCGCAGGGAGTGATGGCGAGGAAGGGCGGGAGTGATTCGGGGCTGATGTTGAGGGCAAAGCCGTGCATGGTGATCCACTTGCGCACTCCGACCCCGATACTGGCGATCTTGCGGTCTTCAACCCATACCCCGGTGAGGCCTTCGCGGCGGCGGGCGAGGACTCCGAAGTCGGCGAGGGTGGTCACAAGGGATTCCTCCAGGAGGCGCAGGTAGGCGTGCAGATCCTTCCCATAGTTATGCAGGTCGAGAATGGGATAGCCCACCAGTTGTCCGGGACCGTGGCAGGTGGCCTGGCCACCACGGTTGATCTCGAACACAGGATGAGGAAGGTGAGAGGTGTCGCCCAGGCTGCTCTGATCGCGCGTTCGTCCGATGGTATAGACCGGGGCGTGCTCCAGCAGGAAAACGGTTTCGGCAGCCTCTCCCGACTGGAGTTGCCGGACATGTTCCTCCTGAAATTGAAGAGCGTCCTGATAGGAGACATTGGTGCCGAGCCAGCGGGAGATCATGGCATGGGAAAGGGCCAGTCGGGTTAACAGGTGCTCTTTGCTAGACCTGGGTTCGAGGAAGGGCGGCCTGCCTGAGAGGATCGGAGGCGAAGAGGTGGGCGAGGGCGATGGCGAGGGCGTCTGCCGCGTCGTGAGGGGGCGTTTCGTCGAGGCCGAGGAGGGCCCGCACCATGAAGGCCACCTGTTGCTTGTCAGCAGCTCCCTTGCCCACCACAGCCTGTTTGATCTTGCGAGGGGCATACTCGTAGACGTTCAGTCCATGATCGGCAGCTGCAATCAGGGCCGCAGCGCGGGCCGCTCCCATGGAGATGGCGGTGCGGTGGGATTGCACGTAGATGATTCCCTCCACCGCCACTTCATCGGGTTTCCATTTCGCGATGGTATTGCTGAGGCCCCTCCGTATTGCAGCCAGGGCTTCCGATTGTGGGAGCTTTTGCGGGAGAGAGATAATGTCGAAATCGAGGGCCCGTTGCGATTTGTGGTCGCCTTCAACCACGGCAAAGCCGGTGTTGCGAATGGCTGGGTCGATGGCGAGGATGCGCATGGCTGGCTCCACAGCCTAGGGGCAGAGGGCTGATTCCAGAATCCTAAAAGCCCCGGGAAGGAGGGAGGTTACTTCCGGCGCCGACCCGACGAACGGCGGGGTCGGCGGATTGGCTTGGCCGGCTTGTCATCAAGGAGAGCAGTGTAGGCATAGTCGAACTCATCCAGCTTTTTCCGCTCGATTTTCCGGTCGATAAAGCGCTCAACCGAAGTTGCGAAGTCGAGTTCATCGGCGGTGAGGAGGGTGAAGGCGTCACCCTCCTGCTCGGCCCGACCGGTCCGGCCGATACGGTGGACGTAGTCTTCCGCGTTCTCGGGGACGCGGTAGTTGATGACATGAGAGACGTTGGAAATATCGATTCCGCGGGCAGCCACGTCGGTTGCGACGAGGACTTCGTAGGATCCTTCCTTGAATCCCTTGAGGGCCTTCATGCGGTCGCTCTGCTTGATATCCGAGTGCATCACCGCGACCTTGCCGTGACCCTCCTGCTTGAGGAGACCAGAGACGGAGTCGGCCTCCTTGCGGGTACGGGTGAAGATCATGACACTGTGGAAGTCTGTTTTCTCAAGGAGGGAGAGGAGTAGTTCATCCCGCTGATTCATGGAAACAGGGTAAAAAGCGTGGGTTACGGTAGAGGGCACCTCGCGACGGGCGATTTCAACTTCCACCGGGTCCTTGAGACACCACTGTGCGAAGGTCTGAATGGCCGGAGGCATGGTGGCGGAGAAGAAGAGAGTCTGGCGTGCTTCCCAGGGACAAAGGTTCACGATCTTGCGGACGTCGGGCAGGAAGCCCATGTCCAGCATGCGATCGACCTCATCGAGGACGAGAACCTTCATCTCGCCGAAACGCATGGAGCCGCGATAGAACAGATCAATCAGGCGCCCCGGAGTGGCGACCACCACGTCGGCTCCCCGTTCCAGCTGGTCGACCTGTTTTCCGTAGCCCACCCCGCCGTGGAGGAGAGCCACCCCGAAGTCGGTGTGCTTCCCGTAGTGCTCAAAGGACTCGGACACCTGGTGGGCCAGTTCGCGGGTGGGCTCAAGGACCAGACACTGGGGGGTTCCCATCGGCTTGAGCTTGCTGAGGATGGGCAGGGCGAAGGCGGCCGTCTTTCCGGTGCCTGTCTGGGAGGCGCCAATAACATCGCGCCCTTCGAGGACGAGTGGAATCCCTTGCTCCTGAATAGGGGTGGGATTGGTGTAACCGGACTCTTCAATGGCCTTCAGGACACCTTCCGAGAGCCCAAGCTCCGCAAATGACATGGCGCTACGTAGAGGCAGCTGAGAATGGGGTCAAGGTCAATGCCCGGGTCCCGGTGAAAGAGGAATTGCACGATTGGTGCAGAACGGCTGGTCATTCGGCAGGGTTCACGTTATGCTGTTGTCCGATGTCGGAGCTCCTGAAATACGGCGGACCGGTTTTCTGGCTCCAGGCCGCCCTCGCCTTCCTTGCCATTGTCTACGTTCTGGAACGGCTCCTTTACTTTCACGGTGTTCGTGTTAATGCCGCCGATTTCCTGCTGGGAATCTCGAATCATATTCGCCGGAAGGCCTTTGCAGAGGCCATTCACGAGGCGGACAGGGTGCCCGGTCCGGTAGGCCGGATCGTGCATAGCGTCCTGATCCGCCATCACATGGAACGTAAGGATCTGCGTGAGATCGCCGATGAGGCGGTGTGCATGGAAGTGCCCCGTATCGAGAAAAATTTGCGTGCGCTTCTCGGGATCGCATTGGTGGCGCCTCTGGCCGGATTGCTCGGAACCTCACTGGGTTTGCTTGACGTCTTTACTGAAATTCGCGAGGCCGAAGGGGAAGTTGCCCTCGCCCACCTGGCGGAGGGGACCTTCCTGAGTCTCGTAACGACTGCGGCGGGGCTTTGTATCGCAACCTGCTCCTATGTCTTCTACCTGACCATGCTGGGGAAGGCCAAACGGTTGCTCTATCGGTTGCAGCGTACGGGAATCGAGGTCGTCAATCTCATAGTCGACGCGCGTTCCAATTCCGAGATTGTCTCCTTCAGAGAAGAGGTTGAGGCACAGCAGGAGAAGGAGCGGGAATCACGGAGCGGAGAATCGTGAAGGCCCAGATTTCACTCCCGGAGAGGCCCTCCGCCCTGTATCTCCTGGCGGTTCTGGACCTGCTCGCGGTTCTCCTGATCTTCTTCGCACTTATCCCGGCAGTGGCGGAGCAGGCCGGGATGCCCCTGAACAGGATGAAATTCAGTTCGCGGATGGATACCATTTCTCCTGGAAAACGTGTGAGCCTCTTTGGTCGGAGTGGACCGCAGCCGCGTTTTCATCTGGGAAGGAATCAGATCGAATTCGAGAACCTGGCGGGTGAGTTGAGTCGACTCAAGGAAGAGCGGGGGATCGAGGTTCTGGTGGCCGTGTTGGACGAGGATATGAAGTTTGGCCTGGTGAGCGAACTTGAAAAAGTGGCGGACCAGGTGGGGATCGAAGTGATTCTGGGCGGAAGATTTGAAATGGAGAAGACGGGCTTTCGCAACCTGAGAGAGGATTCGTCCGAGTCCGAAGCAGAGGAGGACCAGGATGGAGCGGAGGAGTAAGTGTCGCCGCACGGTGCGGGACGAAGAGGCTGGACTGCTGTTTCGCTGGCGCATTGGCAGGGGATCCGCCCGGAGGACCATGATGGCGATTGTTCTGGCGACAGTGCTTTGTGTCGTGGGGGCTCTGCTCGTCCGGGTGGAAGGTTCGCAGGAGGGTCGGGGTCGCCGGGAGGCGGCTCGAATAACAGTGCTTACGCCGGGAAGTGAATCATCACGGCGCTGGTTGGCATGGGCACGTCAGGAGGCACCCTTTCTTGATCGATGGGAACCGACAGGGAATGGAACTCTGCAGGTCAGGATGGAACGGCTTGAAGCCGTCCTGCTGGCCGAGACAAGGCATGAGGCCCTGCTCCATCCGTCGGCAGAGAGGCCGATACGAAGTGATTTGCCTCCGATTTTCGATCCGGTCCGGCCCCGGCTTCCGCAGTTGAAGCGAAACATGGCACGGCTGAAGACTGGCATTGATGTGGAAGGACACATCATCACCGAGGCTGACGAGGCTCTGCGGGAGCGTTGGGGCAATCCTCCGCCCGCCAGTCCGGTGCGGGACCTGCTGACCGAAGGACAGAACCAACCCGAAGGGGTGCAACTGCGGGAATTGCTCGGTCTGGATCGCAGGTTTCGCGTAAGTGTGAACCAGCACGGGATGATTGAAACCTGCCAGGTGCTCGACCCTGACGAGCGGGAACTGGATGATTTGCTTGCTCGGTGGCTGCGCGGGCAGCGTCTCAAGCCGGGTGAAGACGAATTGGCCTGGGGAGAGATCCGGGTGCGTGTGCGTGGGGTAGCAGAAGAGGAGAAAATACCACATTCGGACTAGCATGATCGAGTTGGATTTGCCACAGTTTTTCGTGATGATTCTGGCCCTTGTGGCGGTGGGGACCGGATTGGGAATTCTTGTGAACGAACTTCGTGAGCGGCGCGTGGTCCGGGAGGTGCGCCGGAATATCCTGCGATGTCGCATCTGTGGAACGGTTTACCGGAAGGAGGGGCAGGATACGGTCCAATCCTGCCCTGAGTGTGCCAGCCTCAACCCCTGTGGTCGTGATCGTCGACTGGGATGAGACTTGCGCAACAGCGCTCACCGGTTTAGGGAAGTTCTGAGCTTGTCAGGGCCTTGATGATCTTATGTCTGAACGCAGAGTTGTAGTGACCGGCATTGGCGCGATCAGCCCCCTTGGGAACGATCTGGTCACCACTTGGGAAGGGCTCAAGGAAGGTCGTTCGGGTATCGGGAAGATTGAGCAGTGCGAGGTTTCGGATTTTCCCTGCCAGATCGCCGGGGAGGTGAAGGAGTTTGATCCCAAGCCTTTCTATGCCAATCCGAAGGATGTGCGCCGGTCGGATCGCTACACCCAGTTCGCTCTTCCGGCCGCCCGAATGGCTCTGGACGATAGCGGAATGGATCCTTCGGCGGTGGATAAGACCCGGGTGGGAGTGATCGTGGGGAGCGGGATCGGTGGTCTGCACACCCTGGTGGAGCAGCACACCATTCTCATGGAAAAGGGGCCGGCCCGGGTGAGTCCGTTCGTGATTCCGATGATGATCGCGAATATCGCAACTGGAATGATTTCGATGGAGTACGGTTTCGGGGGACCCAGCATGTCCATTGTCACGGCCTGTGCCACCGCCAACAACTCCGTGGGTGAAGCGTGGCGTATTATCAAGTTTGGTGATGCGGAAGCCATCCTGGCGGGGGGAGCGGAGGCCTCGATCCGGGATATGGGACTGGCCGGGTTCAGCAACATGCGGGCCCTGAGCTGTCGTAACGATGAACCGGAGCGCGCCTCGCGTCCGTTTGACGCCGATCGTGACGGATTCGTGATGGGGGAAGGTGCCGGGGTGGTCATGCTGGAGGAGTTGGAACACGCTCTGAAACGTGGTGCGCGGATCCATGCAGAATTGGCGGGCTACGGTGTGAGCGCCGATGCCCATCACCTGAGTGCGCCCTCGCCAGATGGAACCGGTCCCGCCCGCGCGATGAAGATGGCGATGAAGCATGCCGGGGTGAATCCCGAGGAAATCGACTACCTGAATGCGCACGGGACTTCTACGCCACTTGGAGACATCGCAGAAACCCTGGCCATCAAGGTGGCTTGTGGGGATCATGCCACCAGTGGACTGGCAGTGAGTTCCACCAAGTCGATGACCGGCCACCTTCTAGGGGCAGCCGGTGCCATTGAGTTGGCGGCCTGTATCATGGCGATCCGGGACGGGGTCATTCCTCCCACTATCAACCTGGAGAACCAGGATCCCCAATGCGATCTGGACTACGTGCCGAATGAGGCCCGCGAGGCGAAGATCAAGGTGGCAGCGAGTAATGGCTTCGGTTTCGGGGGACACAACGCGACCCTGATTGTCAAAGCCTTCCAGGGGTAGGGCGGTTTCAGCTTTCCCTCTGGTCCCCGGGAAGAGGTGCTGATGAGGAGAGGGGCTTGGCGCCACTGTGGCAGCCACCCGGTCCGGGGGAAAACGGGACGACTCTCCCCGATGGAAATTAACGGCGTGCCCCATGAAGAGGCTGCCGTCCACTCAGGAAGGATTTTCCTGGGACGCGTGTGCGGCAGCAGCAGCCTTGCGTTCTTCGATTTTCCTCTCGGTCGCTTCCGAGACATAGCGCCAGCGCACACGGTTGCGTTTGATGGCGGTGCGGTGCTTGCGGATCTTGCGTTGGGTAGGCGTTTCAAAGGCCCGGCGGCGCCGCATTTCCTCAATGATTCCCTCCGTGTCGAGCTTTTGCTTCAACCGCTTGAGGGCCCGGTCGACAGACTCGCCCTTCTTTACCTGGATGCCGCGCTCGTAACTTTTTGCCATACGAATAGAGGAATAGATAAATTCAGCCCCTTCACTGGGGGCGCGGAGACTAGGAAGGCTCGACGAGGCCGTCAAGCGGAGATTTTGTAGCAACAGCGGGAATTTCAGGTCGCAAAACCTGCGTCTCCCGCCTGCCGGATGCTAGGCTTGGCGCCCACAGCACACCTTGTATTTCTTTTCCGATCCGCACGGGCAGGGTTCGTTGCGGCTCACCTTTATGCTGGGACGGCGTTTTGGGATGTTGAGCTTGAGCCCGCCGCCATCACCTTGAGTTCCACCGGATGTGGCGGCCGGTCCGGAGGTGGCCAGATGGCCGGAACCAATTCCACCCGCCTGGCCTTCCTGGTCGTTCATCTCGAAGGGAAGATTGTGCAGGAATTGTTCGAACTTCTCAAGATTGGTGGTGCTCCGGAAGAGATTGTTCAGCACCTCGCCCTCGATGTTGTCCATGAGGGTGACGAACAGGTTGTAGGCCTCGTTCTTGTATTCCACGAGAGGATCCTTCTGGCCCTGGGCTCTCAGGTGTACGCCATCTCGCAGGGCATCCATGTTGTAGAGGTGTTCCTGCCAGAGTCGGTCGATGGCCACCATGATGATGTGGCGTTCGAGTTGGTCAAGGAGGGCAGGATCCTCCATCTGGACCTTGAGCTCGTAGGCTGTCTTTACTTTTTTGATGAGGAGCTCGCTGATTTCCCCGGGGTCCTTTCCATCAAAGGCCTCGGGAGAACGGTCGAGGTGAATGGGGAAGGTGGTGTTGGCCCATCCGATGAGTTCGTTGTAGTCCGGCGAGCCCTCGTCGCGCTCGATGAGGTAGCCCTCAACATGGGAAGGAATGACCTTGTCAACGATCTCGTAGATGAGTTCGCGGGGATCTTCCGAGGTAAGCACCTCGTTCCGGTAGCCATAGACGACCTCGCGCTGGTTGTTCATGACGTCGTCAAAGTCCAGGACGTACTTCCGGCGGCGGTAGTGGAGCTGTTCCACACGCTTCTGGGCGGTTTCCACCGAGCGGTTGAGCCAACGGTGCTCAAGGGCCTCGCCGTCTTCCATGCCGAAGCGCTCCATCATGCTGGTCATTCTCTCGGCTGCGGCAAAGTTGCGCATGAGATCGTCTTCGAAGGAGATAAAGAACTGCGAGGCACCGGGATCGCCCTGGCGGGCGCAACGTCCGCGCAGCTGACGGTCGATGCGTCGTGATTCGTGGCGCTCGGTACCCACCACCATGAGACCACCGAGATCGGGAACACCATTCGCCAATTTGATGTCGGTTCCACGGCCTGCCATGTTGGTGGAGACCGTGACGGAGCCCTTTTGTCCCGCCCGGGTCACGATTTCGGCCTCTTGCCGGTGGTATTTGGCGTTGAGTACCGAGTGCGGAATCTTGGCGCGCTTGAGCATGCGCGAAAGGGTCTCGGAAGCCTCCACGGAGGCGGTTCCCACCAGGACGGGCTGTCCTGCCTGGTGGCATGACTGGATGGCGTTAACCACGGCATTGTACTTTTCCCGGCGCGTCTTGAAGACCTGGTCGTTGAGATCGTCACGCTGATTCGGCTCATTGGTAGGGATAGGGAGAACGTCGAGACGGTAGATGTCGGAAAACTCGGCGGCCTCGGTCTCAGCTGTTCCGGTCATGCCCGCCAGTTTCTCGTAGAGACGGAAGTAGTTCTGGATCGTGATGGTGGCGTAGGTCTGTGTTTCACGCTCGATTTCGACGCCTTCCTTGGCTTCCACCGCCTGGTGGAGTCCGTCGGACCAGCGGCGCCCGGGCATTTCGCGACCGGTATTTTCGTCGACGATGACAACCTTGTTGTCCTGCACGACATACTCGACATCCTTCTCAAAGAGGCAATAGGCCTTCAAGAGCTGGGAGATGGAGTGCATTTTTTCGCCCCGGCGGTCGAGATTCTCCTCGACTGTCTTCTTTTCCTTCTGAGCGGCTTCCTCATCGAGCTCGGGATTGGCGTCGATTTCGGCAAAGGCCTCGGCCAGATCGGGCAGGATGAAGGCCTCGGGGTCGTCAGGGGAGAGATATTCCCTGCCCATTTCCATCAGGTCGGCGTCGTGGCCCTTCTCGTCGATGGTGAAGTAGAGTTCCTCCTTCACCGCGAAGAGTTCCTTCTTCTGCGCATCCTGGTACATGGAGAGCTCACTCTTCTGCACCAGTCGACGCAGGTCAGGGTCTTCCATCAGGCGCATGAGCTGGCGGTTACGGGGTTGGCCCTGCTTGATCTTGAAGAGACAGCGCCCTGCCTCGTCCTCTTCCTCGTTCTCGAGGTGCTTCTTGGCCTGGGCCGCCAATTCGTTGCAGAGGGCGTTCTGCCGTTTGACAAGCTGTTCCACCAGCGGCTTGTGCCGGACATACTGTTCGGTAGAGGAACTCATGACGGACGGACCCGAAATGATGAGAGGGGTGCGCGCTTCGTCGATGAGGATGGAGTCGACCTCGTCAATGATGGCGAAGTAGTGCGTGCGCTGCACCTGCTCGTCCTGTGAGGAAGCCATCCCGTTGTCGCGCAGGTAGTCGAAACCGAACTCGGAATTGGTGCCGTAGGTGATGTCGCAGCGATACTGCTCGCGGCGGAGGGGCGGGGGTTGCTGGTTCTGGATGCATCCCACGGTGAGACCGAGGAACTTGAAGACCGTGCCCATCCACTCGGAATCGCGCCGGGCCAGGTAATCGTTGACGGTCACCACGTGTACACCGAGTCCGGTCAGGGCATTCAGAAAGACGGGAAGGGTTGCCACCAGAGTCTTGCCTTCCCCGGTCCGCATCTCCGCGATCATCTTGCGGTGGAGGGCAATTCCGCCGATAAGCTGCACGTCGAAGTGCACCATGTCCCACTCAACGGTTTGATCGCAGATCTCAATGGTTTCCCCGACGAGGCGCCGGGCGGCGTTTTTCACCACCGCAAATGCCTCGGGGAGAATGGAGTCGAGATACTTGCTGCGTAGACCGGGAAAGCGATCCTCAATTTCGCGGAAGGCCTCCTTGGCGTTCTCGATTGATTCCGGATCCGCTCCCACCCGGTCAGGAAGGCTTGGAAACTCCTTGCGCAGGGAGCCGAGGCGTTGCCCAATCCGGTCAGCCATCTCGGTGAGTTGGCCGGAGTCCATCTGCTCGATCTCACGCTTGGTGGCAGTCTCCAGGGGTAGATAGCGGTGGAGGTGTTTCTGCCAGCCCGTGACCTTCTCATGGATGGTGTCGAGGGACTCCTTCTGAAGGGTCTCTTCGATCTTGTTGACTTTGGCCACCACCGGCCACATGCGCTTCACTTCGCGCTGGTGTTTCGATCCGACGATCTTCTGGAGGATCCACTTGATCATGAGGGGAGGGGAGCCATTGAAAATGCTGTGAAAAGCGGCGGTTTCCATACACGGAGGGGCCGCCAAGGGCAAGGCACTGTGCGTTCAGAATCCGTATTTGCAAGATGCCATTGACTGGTGCTGCGGGTGGAGAATCCGGAAAGTTCCCACTTCCAGCCCCCATCCCTGGCCACCTGCAAGGATTGAATTCTGATGCCTGATACTTGAATATTAGAGATTGAGATATGCTTTATTCGAATCCGGAAGGCGATTGCTGCCTGTGGGAAGCCCCTAGATGCTTACGGCATTGAAACCGCCGTCGACAATCATCTCCGTGCCGGTGATGAAACCGCCTGCCTTGTTGGAGGCAAGCAGGAGGGTGGCTCCGATCAGTTCATGGGCTTTGCCGAAGCGAGCCATCGGGGTGTGATCCATGATCTGTGCCACGCGGTCGGGAGTGAGGACCTTGCGGTTTTGTTCGGCCGGAAAAAAGCCAGGAACCAGGGTGTTGACCCGAATTCCGTGTGGTGCCCATTCCCGAGCCAGATTACGGCTGAGGTTATGCACCGCCCCCTTGGAGGCCGAGTAGGTGAAGACCCGGGAAAGGGGATTGAGGCCGGAAATGGATCCCAGGTTGATGATTGAGCCGGGCACGTTGTTGTCGAGAAAATAGGCCCCAAAGCTCTGACAACCACGGAGAACGCCCGCCAGATTGACATTGATGATGTGAGCGAATTCATCTTCCGTGATGTCGAGGACGGGGGTGGGGGAGTTCACCCCCGCTCCGTTGACGAGGATGTCGACCCGACCGCATTGGGCGACTACTTCGTTGCACAGGGTATCGAGGGCGGCCCGGCTTTCCACATCGGCGGAAATAAAACGGGATTTCCCGCCCTTTTCAGCGATAGAAGCCACGCGGGAGGCGGCCTTTTTCTCGCTTCGGCCGACCAGGACAACCTCGGCACCCGCTTGCGCCAGCCCTTCGGCCATGGCACCGCAGAGTTCACCGGTGCCGCCGATCACGACAGCGATTTTGCCGTCGAGGGAGTAGAGTTCGGTGAGGAATTCGGACATGGGGAGCGCCTTCTAGAGGGGGCGGGAGACAAGGTCAACTGCAGGGGGCGCATGGGATCTCCGATCCTTGAGCAGGAAAGGACATTGGGCCGGTCGATCGTCTCCCGGTGGAGAGGCTTCTATTTCCGGGAAGGAATGGAAAGGTCGTGGTGTCAGGACGGAAATATTCTGGACGGAAAACCAGGTTGAAATGTCCTCTGTAATTATTAAGGTTTCCAAAATTCATCTACCGTGATCAGAAGATATTGTATGGTTTTGGGACATTGGCCCAATATATTGTGAAAACACCCTTCTGTACTTGCTCACTTCAGGGAGGCTCTCTAGCTTTTTGGCACGCCGTAAGTATTCAACGTTCGAATGCATCTCAAATCGCTCGTCCTCCAAGGTTTCAAGTCATTTCCTGAACGCACCACCTTCGAATTTCATGAGGGAATCACAGGGATTGTGGGGCCCAACGGATGTGGAAAATCCAATGTGGTGGACGCGGTGCGGTGGGTGCTGGGGGAAACCTCGGCAAAGGCCCTGCGGGGCGGAGAGATGGCGGATGTCATCTTCAATGGCACGGACAAGCGCAAGGCGCTGCCCATGGCGGAGGTGACCCTCAATCTCACCGACTGTGAGGAGGCCCTCAAGACGGACTTCAACGAGGTGGCTATTACGCGCAGGGTGTTCCGGGACGGCAAATCCGAGTACCGCATCAACGAGACGCTGTGTCGTCTTCGTGACATTCACGAGCTCTTCATGGACACAGGGATCGGGCGGGCGGCCTACTCCATCATGGAGCAGGGCAAGATCGATCTTCTCCTGAGCGCCAAACCGGAGGATCGGCGCCAGGTCTTTGAGGAAGCTGCCGGGATCACGAAGTTCAAGAAGGAGAAAAAGGAGGCCCTGCGCAAACTGGAGTATACCGAGGCGAATCTCCTGCGGGTCAACGATGTGCTGGTGGAGCAGGGGCGACGTATCAATTCCCTCAAGCGCCAGGTTGCCAAGGCGCGGCGTTACCAGGCCCTCGCCAACGACGTCAAGATTCTCGATACCCATCTCTGCCACAAGGGCTTCAGCGAACAGGCGGCTGAGCGGGAGGAACTGGTGAATTCCCTGAAGTCGATTGAACAGCAGCGCGGGTCATTTGAGGCAAGCCTGCCCGAAGTTGAGATGGAAGTGGTGGGGGCACGGGACAAGGCCACCAATCTGGAGAGTGAACTCTCGGAACTGCGGCAACGTCTCTCCAGCCATCACAACGCGGCTCACACCGCCGAGAGCCGGATCCTCTTCAACGAGGAACGTTGCAGGGAATTGCGCGAGCGAATCCAGACCAATCGAGATGATCTGGAGGTGGCCGAGGAGAAACTCGCACAGCAGGAACTGGATTTCAATGTCTCCAAGGAGGAGCTCGATGCGTTGCTCAAGTGCATTGAGGAGCGGGACGAGGCTCTCTCGCAGAAGACCGCCCTGGTTGATGAACTGGGTAGTCAGCGAGAGTCGAGTGCCAATCGGCTCTACGAGGCACGGGAGGAGGCGAAACGCCTGGAGACGTCGGTCGCTTCAGCGGAAGCCCGTATTGAGAGTGCGGACGTCTCGTCTGCCGCGAGTCGCGATCGACTCCGCCGTCTCAAGGAGGAGGAGGAAGTGCTGCAGGTAGAGATTGTGGAACTGCAGACCACCGAGGGAGAACTGAAGGGTAAGATTGCGGAGGAAGAAGAACGGACCAGGCAGATTGAAGAACAGAAACTGGCGACCGAACGTTCCTTTCAGCACGCCCGTGGAGATCTGGAGTCCTGCCGGGAGCGGCGCTTTGAACTGGACCGGAACCTGACCGCACGGCGTTCCCGGTTGGAGTTGTTGCAGCAACTTCAGGCCCGGGGAGAAGGTCTCAGGGAAGGGACTCAGAGTGTGCTGGCCGGATTGGATGATCCCCACCTGGTCAAACCGGGCCTGCGGGGGGTGCTGGGAAGCAAGTTGCAGGTGCGGAGCGGTTTCGAACGAGCCGTGGAAGGTGCCCTGGGATCGAATCTGGAGGCGATCCTGGTGCGCGATGCGGAGTTGGCCGATGCTATTCTCGACCGTCTGGCGCAGAGCGGGCAGGGAGAAGTTTCCATCATCGCTCCGGACTGGGTGAATCCGGAGCATGAACGACAGTTGATGACTGTGCCGGAAGGGGCGGAGTGCTGGGTCGCCGACTGTGTGGAGTCGGAGCAGGAAGTCGGTTCCATCGTGGCAAAGTTGCTGGAAAACGTCCTGGTGGTGCGAGACCGGGCAGCAGCGCATGACCTGCGCTCGCAGAATTCTGCCTGGTCCTGTGTGACCCTGGCGGGTGAAATCCTGCGTCCGGAGGGAATTTTTCGGGGCGGCCGGGCTTCCGGGGAAGCGGGAAAATCCATGCTGGAGCGACACAAGGAGGTCGCCGAGTTGGAGGAAGAGGTGAAGCATCTCGGGGTTATCCTGCACGAGGAGAGCGACAAGGTGCTCTCACAGGAGCACCGTGCGGACGAATTGCAGGCCTCGGCAGAGCAGGCCAAGGATCGATTACAGCGTCAGCAGGTGGAGCTTTCCACCCTGCACGGACGGGCTTCACTGGCCGGCCAGGAGGTAAGTTCTTTCGAGAGCAAGTTGGCCAACGTGACACGCGAGCAGGAGGAGATTCAGGCCCGCGAGGAGAGTGCAAATGAGGCACGAGGTGTCCTGGAGAGGGACTTGAGCGAAGCGCGGGAACGGTTGGAAACAGTGGAAAGCGAGATCAACCGCCTGAGCATGCAGCTTGAGGAGCTGGGCCGCCGCGAAGCCGAGGAGCGCGAGGAGCAGGGGAAACTGCAGACCGCGCTGGCTGTCGAGCGCCGGGCCCGGGAAGCAGCCGAGCAACAGCAGGTGCCCATCCAGACGCGGATCGGAGAATTGCGCGAGATCAACAGTCGCCGTCTATCCGAGATCGAGGAATTCGAAAGGCGGATCGGATCAGCGGAGCAGGAGGATGAGGGACTGGGGGAGGAGATTGCGGAGCGTGGTCGCCAAGGGCAGAAGGTGGAGGCGGAACTGAACGACGCCGGAGCGCGCCGCGGCGAGCTTCAGCAGGCAATCAATGGTGCTGAGGCCTCTCTTTCCGATTTGCGCCACAGGATCGATCAATTGGGCGGGCAGCGGGGGAAGGAGGAGGTTGCCCTGGCCAAGATCGAGATGCGCCTGGAAAAACTCCTGGAGAGCGTGATGGAGCGCTATCAGGTGGATCTGCAGACCTTTGAACCCGATTCCCACACGCTCCTTGCCTGCATGATGGAGCAGCGCAAGGCCATGCGGGCCCTCGAGAAACGGCGAGCCACCCTGGCGGCGAAGGCGGATGAAGAAGAGGGGGGGATTTCGGCCGATGACAATGCCCTGGGACAGAGTGATGGTGAGGAGTCCGATCACGCTGAGGCGTCCGAACCACAGGACGAAGAGTCGATCACCATCACGGAACGCGTGGAAGAAGAGCTTGAGAATATCGAGCTTGAGGACGGTCCGGACTGGAAGTTCATCGAGGTTGTGGTGGTCGAACTCCGGGGCAGACTGGACAGGATGGGACCGGTCAATATCGATTCCATCGATGAATACGAGGAATTGGAAGAGCGCCATAACTTCGTGAGGGGGCAGCACGACGACCTCGTTATCGGCAAGGAAGAGCTCCTTAATGTGATCGAAAAGATCAACACCGAGACAACCATTCTCTTCGCGGAGACCTTCGAACAGGTGCAGACCAACTTCCGGGAGATGTTCAAGGAACTCTTCGGATCCAGCGCCAAGGCCGATCTCATCCTGTTGGATGAAGGGGATCCGCTCGATTGCGGAATCGAGGTTATCGCCAAACCTCCGGGCAAGAAGTTGCAGTCCATCACCCTGCTCTCCGGGGGTGAGCGCTCCATGACAGCGGTGGCTTTGCTCTTCTCTATCTACATGGTGAAACCCAGTCCGTTCTGCGTTCTGGATGAACTGGATGCTCCTCTTGATGAATCCAATATCGGGCGTTTTCTCAAGGTGCTCGATCGCTTCGTGGACCAGAGCCAGTTTATCATTGTGACTCACAACAAGCGGACCATGAACCGTGTGGATGTGATCTACGGGGTGACCATGGAGGAGTTCGGAGTGTCCAAGCCGGTGGGCATGCGTCTCACCGCGGCTGATACGAGAAAAGGAGAGGCCAAGGGAGCGGCTTCGCGGGCCGCCCGACGGTTGGACGGGGACGAGTGAGGCAGAGGACTGGCGGGTTTCCAGGCATGCCGTCAACCAAAGGGGGTGCCTGCGCCCCGGGAGGGGGAGGAGTCAATCCAGAGGGGTTGCTGCGGCGATTGATCTGCAGAGAACGATCTCCTGCAGCCTAAAAGGGGAGTTTGGGACCTCCTTTTCCATCCATACCGCCCATGAGGTCCTCCATGCCGCCCATGCCTCCCATGTCGCCCCCACCGAGGGCGCCAAGTTGCTTCATCATGTTCTTCATCTTGCCCTTCGACTTCATCATCTTGCGCATCATGCCGAACTGCTTGAGGAGCTGATTGACCTCAAGGAGAGTGCGACCGGAGCCGCTGGCAATGCGTTTGCGGCGTGTGCCCTTGATGATCTCGGGGCGGGTGCGCTCTCTGGGAGTCATGGAAAGCACGATGGCCTCCATGTGCTTGATTCGGTTTGAATCGAGGGCGCCGGAAGGAAGCTGTTTCTTGATCTTGTTGAAGCCGGGGAGCATGCCGAGCAGTCCCTCAAGGGGGCCGAGATTCTGGAGCATCTTCATCTGCTCAAGAAAGTCGTTAAAATCGAAACGTCCCTTCTCCAGTCGTTTGGCGGCCTTGGCAGCCTTCTCCTCGTCGAGGTGTTCAGCGACCTGCTCGACCATGGAGATGGTGTCTCCCATGTCGAGGACCCGGCCCGCCATGCGGTCGGGATGAAACTCATTGAACTGGTCGAGCTTTTCCCCTTCGCCCACATACTTGATAGGTCGACCAGTGACCGCACGCATGGAAAGGGCTGCGCCACCGCGGGCGTCTCCGTCGAGCTTGGTGAGGACGATTCCGCTGAGAACGACCGCCTCGTCGAAGGTTTGAGCCACCTTGACAGCCTGCTGTCCGGTGGCGGCATCCGCCACGAGGAGGGTCTCGTTGGGCTTGAGAAACTTGTGGAGGTTCTGCAGTTCCTTGACGAGGGCCTGATCGACTTCCTGTCGCCCTGCGGTATCAAAGATAATGCAGGATCCTGACTGTCGTTCCGCCCACTTCAGAGCGGCCTTTGCTACCTTCACCACGTTCTTTTCTCCTGCCTCCGGAGTATAGCAGGGGACCTCGACCTGCTCCGCGATGGTGGCGAGCTGGTCGATGGCCGCGGGGCGATAGAGGTCGCAGGCCACAAGGAGCGGACGGCGCCCTTCCTTTTTCAGTCGCAGGGCGAGTTTGCCCGCGGTGGTGGTTTTGCCGGCACCGTTCAGTCCGCAGAGCAGGATGCGGGCAGGGGGATTGAGATCGAGAGGCGCCTGGTCGCCACCGAGGAGGGTCGTCAGCTCGTCGTGGAATATTTTGACGATCTGCTCGCCGGGCTTGATGGACTTGAGGACATCCTCGCCCACGGCCTTCTTCTTGACGTTCTCGATGAAGGTCTGTGCCACCTTGTATTCGACATCCGCTTCAAGGAGGGCGAGACGAATTTCACGAAGGGCGTCCGAGATGTTCTTTTCGGAAATTCGGCCCACCCCCCGCAGGTTGCGGAAGGTCGTGTCGAGCTTGTCAGCGAGTGCGGAAAACATATGAAGAAACGGTGATGGGGTTGTGATTTCCGGGGACGGAGAGGGATCTGGTGAGGAAGGGATCGCTCCTTTCGGTGGATCCGGGATGGTGGATGAGCTGGGTTCTGTGCCCTTATGACCAATAACTCAATAACGAATACCGTTCGTCTATTCCCCCGCGCCCGCCTGATAGGTAGCCTCCCGCTCGATGAGAAAACTCCAGCGCAGGGGGGATTCGTAATTGGCCCGGCCCTTCAGGCGCCACTGCACGTTCACTTCGCACACGCGGTGGCGCAGGCGGCGGTTGACGGTCCAGCTGAGACGGGAGGTGGCGGGTTCATACTTGTGCTCCACCCTGCCAAAACCGGACACGCGCAGGACAATGGATTCGGCATCAAGATTTTCCACTCCCGAGAGGTCGGCGCTGATGGAGGGGAGTCGTGATTCGATACGGCTTCCGGGTTCGGGCACGACGGGATGCGGGGTGGTCTGCACAACGGCACCCACCAGGGTCCCAGTGCCGAGGATGGACTTGAAGGTGGTGGCCTGTTCGAAGTGGAGGTCGGAATTGCCGTGAATGATGTAGCGCGGGAGTCGCCTGTTATCGAGGTCCCGACGAATCTTTCCGGGAAGAACGGTGAAGAGGTAGTTGTAGCCATATTCCTCCGCTAGGGGATACATGGACTCGGTGCAGTAGCCTCCGGGATAGGCGTAGGTGGTGATGTTCTGTCCAAACTTTGCTTCCAGGAAGCGCTTGGACTCGCCGAACTCCCGCCGGAGGAATTTGTCGTAGGCTTCCTGTCCCTTCCTGGCGTGGTATTTGACTGTTCCGGGAAAGGGGTGGGACACGGAGTGGCTCCCGATGGTGCAACCGTGTTGTTGCATCTCCTTGATCATGGCAGTGGTGAGGGCGCGTCCTCCACCGTCGACGTAGTTCTTGTAGAGGTAGACCGTGAAGGGAAACCTGAATTCCTTCAGGATGGGGAAGGCTTCAGTGTAAACCGACTTCCAGCCATCGTCGATGGTGAGAACCACCGAGCGGGGCGGAATGAACTTCACACCCTTTTTCCAGGCCAGGAGATCTTCCAGGGGGATCACGGGAAGACCGAGATTCTTGAGGGCCTCCATTTGCTTGCGAAAGGTGGCCGTGCGAATCCGCATCTGGGAGGGTGCCAGGGTGGAGGAGAATTCGTGGTAACCCAGGATGGAGACGCGAGTTCCGTCATCCTTGGGCGGAGCGGGTTCCACTGCCTTGGGTGCGGGAGATTTGTCGACAGGGGGATCCGCTTTCTCCTGGGCGGTAGAGAAACCCGCGGTAAGAAGGAGCAGGGCGGGGAGAAAGGCGCGGAGGGGCATCTTCGGCAGAGTTCCGAAGGTAGCAGAGGGGACGGAATTTTCCAGAGAATTGGGCTGTTATCAGGCGGGGAGGCCCGGGTGCCCTGACCGTTGCCCCTGATAATTACCCGCGTGCCGGATTAACCTGAGCTTCGAGATTGGCGTCGAGGAGTTCGCGGCGGAGGTTGGTTCCGCGCATGCGGCTCCAGATGAGCACGATGGGCGAGGCGACAAAGATGGAAGAGTAAGTCCCCACAATGACCCCGATCATGATGGCGAACGAGAATGCCTTGAGGGAGGCTCCTCCAAAGATATACAGCACAAGGACCGCCATGAAGGTGGTCAGGGAAGTCAGGATGGTCCGGGACAGGGTCGCATTGATGGCCAGGTTCATCACACTGGCTACCTCTCCCCGTTTCGTGCGGAGCGTTTCCCGAATCCGGTCAAAGACTACGATGGTATCGTTGATGGAATATCCTGCAATGGTAAGAAAGGCACCCACGTGGATGAGGGAGAGTTCCTGCCCGGCCAGGATCACGATGCCGATACAGATGATGATATCATGAAAGAGGGCGGCAAAGGCGCCCACTGCAAAGGAGAATTCAAAGCGGATGGTGATGTAGAGGAGGATGCCCACGAGGCCAATTCCGAGGGCGATGAGGGAATTGACAAGGAAGTCTGCCCCCAGGCTGGCTTCCACGGTGTCCCGGGAGGAATTATACTTCCATGGGGCATCCGGAGCTCCGGCATCAGAAGCAGGGTTACCGTCGACGGGATCTTTCTTCAGGCGGAGAGCAGGGATTTCCTTCCGCAGGGTATCGTGAATACCCATGGCATCCTCATCCGCGCAGCGGATGGAAAGAATCTCTGAACGGTCAGGAGCGGGGAGAGTTTCGTTCTGAATGATGGGAACCTTCTTGAGATCCAGGCCCTTGAGAGCGGCGCTGGCATCCGATTCCGGAACCCGTTCCTGCTGGGTCTGGAACTGGATGAGAGCCCCACCTGCGAAGTCGATACCGAGGGCATTCTCCCGCTTGGTGCCGACCATGAGGAGGCTGCCGACAAGGGCGGCGAGCGAGATTGCGAAGGCCGCCTTTCGCATGGCCATGAAGTTGATGGTTCTTTTGGGGACCATATTCAGGAACGTGAGCTTGCGAACGCCCCTGTCCGGGCCGCGGGCAGTCCACCAGAAGACCACGCGGGTCACCACCAGGGCGGCGAACATGGAGGCCAGAATCCCGATCGTAAGGGTGATCGCGAATCCCTTGACCGTACCCGAGGCGCGCCAGAAGAGGATGATGGCCGTGATGAGGGTGGTGATGTTGGCGTCGAAGATGGCGGTGAAGGCCTTCTCGTAGGCCGCCTGGATGGCGGCTCCCACCGATTTTCCCTCCTGCAATTCCTCGCGCAGGCGCTCGTAGATGAGGACGTTGGCATCCACGGCCACCCCGATGGTGAGGATGATGCCGGCGATTCCCGGCAGGGTGAAGGTGAACTCGAACATGGCCATCGCCCCGAAAAGGATGAGCACGTTTATAGTAAGACCAATGAGGGCGATGAATCCCGCGATACGGTAGTAGATGATGAGAAACACGAGGGTGAGTGCGAGACCGAAGATGCCCGCGTAGATCCCCTGGTTGACCGTGGCAGCACCGAGGCGCGCAGTGACCGTCGATTCCTTCAGGATCTTGAGGGGGTTCTCCAGGGGGTTCATGAGGGTGGCGGAGAGATTGCGGCACTCCTCCGCATCGCCGATTCCCTCGATGATGAAGTTCTTGGAGAGAGTGGCCTGAACCACGGGTGCGTTTTTGATTTCGCCGTCGAGGACGATGGCAAGCCGGTCGCTCCCCTTGGTCATGGGAGCAGTCAGGCCCCGCATCAGCTTGCCCCCGCTATTGCTCAGTGTCACATGGACCACGCCGGTTGATGCCTGTTCGGGATAGGCCTCCTTGACGTGCTTGCCCTCGATCTTGTTGCGCTTCTCAAGGAGAAGTTGCTCGGTGACCAGATCCCCGGTGCGGTCGTTGGTGTAGGTATGGCTATAGAGCCTGTATCCGGGCGCGCCCCTCTCCTTGGCAGCCACCAGGGGGGCGAGGTTGTCATTGTCGGGATGGACCGCACGCAGTTCGAGGACGGACTGCTTCTGGATGATTTCCCGGACCCAGGCGGCTTCTTCCTCGGAGACACCGGGCATCTCGATGATGATCATGTCCTCGCCCTGGGGCTGGATCAGCATGTCCTTGGTGCCGTCAGGATTGAGGCGTCCCTGGAGGGTCTTGACGGCCTGCTGGATGGCGGCGGAGGTCACTTCGATTGTTTCTCCACCGTCCTCATCGACCTTGGGTTGGACCTGGAGGGTGAAGGAAGCTCCTCCGGCCAGGTCGATCCCGGGCTTGAGTGAGCCGACTGTTTGTTCGGCGATGATCTCGGTCTTCACTTCTTCCGCATCCGTCTTGGAGAATCCAGGCATGCGGATGGTAATGGTCCTGGGGAGGCTGGAGGAGTAGGTCGCGCCCTTCCCGTCGATCTGCAGGCGATCCTGCAGGGCGCGCAATCTGGCATCGAGAGTCTCCTGCGTTATCTCGATCTCCTCCCCCTTCTTGTCAGTGGCGGGAATGACCTCGACCGCGAGCTCGTAGCCGTCGCCGAGTGCGATCAGATCGCCGGCGCGGAATTCGGAGTCCTCGGTGCGAGGGATGAGGGACCAGATGCAGAGCAGGACGATCCCTGCAATGAGGATGGTGCCCACCTTGCGCTTGCGGCTGATATCGTCACTGGCAAGATACCAGAAGAGGAGAGCAAGAATGACCAGGCCGGAGATGAAAACGATCGTGGGTTGCATTTGGTGGAAGATGCGTGGGAGGTGGAGACCATTGAGGCTTCTTGGCCTATCGCGCAAGCGGCATCAGTGATTCGATCAGGAGTTTGGCGGAAAGGGGCTTGTTGAGCGAGGCGGCGAGGGCCTGGGCTTCCTCGAAGGAGTTGAATCCCTCGAGGGTTACCGGGGTCCACAATTCTTGGGTGACGACCGGGGCGCTGATAATCCGTTCATCGTAGATGATGGCAAGCCGGGAGCGGCCTTTTTGCATTTTTTCGGTGGCAGCCCGAATTTGCTCTCCGCCATTGGTAGTCAAGGAGATATGAACCATGTGCTTCTTTCCGCGGGCCGCCAGGGCACTTTCCACATGGCTGTTGTTGAGGATCTCGGCGCGGGCGACGGCCAGTTTTTCACTTTTGCGGAAGTCGCCCGCCTCGATCTCATGAGTGAGAATTTCATGATCTGGCGGGAACTGGGAGGGGTCCTTGCGAATGATGTCGGTGAGGTAGGCGCTGCGGTCGTGGATGGCCCGGATGCTGATCGTAGCGCTCTCGCAGAGGGCATCGAGGCGGTTCAGGGCGTCCTCCTTGCCTTCGGCGCGGAACCGCACCGTGAGGCGGCGATCGAGTTCCTCGCCGGGTTTGATCTCAAGCTCCATTTCAAGCAATTCGGCACGCGCCTTCAACTCGGCCACCAGAGTGGTCTCGGACAGGTCGGGATTGTCCGGAGGAAGGGAGAGGACGGCTTCGAAGTTGGGTCTGCTCTTCGTTTTGCAGCCCGTGAGAGACAGGCAGACACAGGTGAGGAGAACACTGGCAAGTGGGAGGGAAATGCGCATCGATCAGGGAACGAGCGAACAATACTACTCCTTGTCGTCAGCACTCTCTTCTTCCCCGGTCTCTTCCTCCCGCTCCTTCTTCCCACCCTTGCCAACCTTGGCGACCGAACGAATGGCGTCCTTCTCGAAGGGGACGAAGACCCCCTCGGAGAGTTTCACCGTCACGGTGGTCTTGGAGATGTGATGGACGGCACCGTGCAGGCCGCCGATGGTGACGATCTTGTCGCCCTTCTCAAGAGAGGACACCCGCTGAGCCTGTTCCTTCTTTGCCTTGGACTGGGGGCGGAGGATGAGAAAGTACATGATCACGAACATCAGGATGAGCATGACCCACATGCTTCCCATGGGATTCTGACTGGCCTCACCTGTTGGTGGATCGGCGGCGATGATGGAATAAAACTTCATTTGGTCTGGTGGTTATAGCGTTCGCAGAAGGAGGACTGGAATTCTCCGAAGGTGCCGGCCTTGATGGCCTCCCTCGCGCCGCGCATCAGGCGAAGGTAAAAATCAAGATTATGAAAAGAAAGCAATCGCAAAGCCAGCATTTCTCCCGCCTTGAAGAGATGGCGGAGGTAGGCACGGGAGAAATCGGCCAGATGGGGGTGGCAATCCCCGGTCAGGGGAGCCGGATCGCGTTCGAAGCAGGCATTCTTTATGTGAATCGGACCATCGGGAGTGAAGGCCAGGCCGTGGCGGGCGGAGCGGGTGGGATGCACGCAGTCGAACATGTCCACCCCCCGTGCAATCATTTCCAGCATCTGGGGAGGAGTGCCCAGGCCCATCGCGTAGCGAGGTTTGCGGGACGGGAGGAAGGGTTCGCTGTGATCGACTGCACGAAACATCTCCTCTTCCGGTTCCCCGACCGAGACGCCACCGATGGCATAGCCGTCAAAGTCGAGGGCACGCAGGTCGCGGGCCGATGACTCCCGCAGGTCGGCATAGGCGGAGCCCTGGACGATTCCGAAGCAAAGTTGACGGGTGGGCGCAATTTCTGAGTCCAGGGGTTGAGGGGGCCTGTCTCCCTGAGCCGTCGGGGGGAGGACGGGAAGGTGATGGATGGCATTCTCCTGGTGCCACTTCAGGCAACGTTCGGCCCAGCGGGTGGTGAGGGAGGTGGATTTTTCAGCATAGTTCCGTTCGCAGGGGAAGGGGGGGCACTCATCGAAGACCATGGCAATGTCGGAACCAAGGGAGGCCTGGATCTCCATGCTTTTTTCAGGGGTGAGGAGAGCCGGAGAGCCGTCGAGGTGGTTCTGGAAGTGGACCCCTTCCTCGGAGATTCTGCGGGTTTTGGCGAGAGACCAGACCTGAAACCCTCCCGAGTCGGTAAGGAGGGGACGATCCCAGGCGCTGAAGCGGTGAAGTCCACCTAGTTCGCGGATGGTTTCCTCCCCGGGACGGAGCCAGAGGTGGTAGGTGTTGCCCAGAATGATTTCGGCATCGAGAAGGCGCAGTTCATCGGGATGCAGGGTCTTGACCGAACCCTGGGTGCCCACCGGCATGAAGACCGGGGTTTCGACCGTGCCGTGCGCGGTGGTGAGCCGGCCGCGGCGGGCCCTGGTGGTGGCATCGGTGGCGAGAAGCTCGAACACTGGTCAGGAGAGAAGTGCCTCCAGTTATCACGTTCCCGGCGAGAGACCACGCACGAAAAACCACATGTCTGATGATATGTTGTTCCCAGGGGGCAGTTCTTGGTCGTCTCGTCGGGGCTTTTGCACTTTGATGTGGTGTGGATCGCAACTATTGGGACTCACTGGCGGATTGCTATGAGGGAAATCTGTTAGAAATCGCCCGGGAAGACCAGACCGGAGCCCTGGGGGAGGAACTGGAGGCTCTGGGGGGAGAGGGAGTGCGCGTTGCCGATCTCGGGTGTGGGCCAGGCAGCCTGCTCCCGCTTCTGGCGAGACATTTCGAGAAAGTGATCGCGGTCGACTATGCCCGGCAGTTGCTCGATCGCGCCCGGCAGCGATGCCGGAGCAGAAAGGTCAGCTACGCTTGCCACGATCTGAGCCGGGGCTTGGAGTTGCCCTTCCAGGTCGAGGTGGCCTGTTGCATCAATGCCCTCATTGATCCGGACAGTGGCAGGCGTCTCGGGATGTTGCGATCCCTGCGCTCGGCGATGCGGAAACAGGGAGTGGCAATCATCGTGGTACCGGCTTTTGAGTCCGTATTTCACGTCTATCATACGCTCCGGAGGATTCGGGAGCGCTCGGGAACACCGGAAGGTCTGAGTGCGGAGGAGGCCGAGCGTCTGATGGGAGCCGAACTCCAATCATTTACAGACGGGATCGTCCGGGTGGGTGGAACGCCCACCAAGTACTGGATGCGGGAAGAGTTGATGGCGACCCTGGCAGAGCAGAACCTTGATGTCCGCAGAATCCGGAAAGTGGAATATCCGTGGACCGAGGAAATCGAGAACCCCCCCGGGTGGCTGGAAGGGGCACAGCCGTGGGATTGGCTGGTGGTTTGTGAAGCGTGAAAAAAGAAAGGCAGGACGAAGGGTGGATTGACGGACGGAGGAATCCGGATTGAATCGCGTAATGAAAGTCGTTCTCATCACAGTTCTTGGATTCGTTCTGGCCCTCATGGCGAGGGGCAAGGAACTAGATAAGGCCAAGGCAGAGTTTGCGGCACAGGACAAGCTGCTGAACGTGACCTACCAGGATTTGGAAAAGAGCATTCCGGAATATGTCTTTGCCAGGGTGCAGGAAGACCAGCGAAAATGGATTGACCATCGTGACTATATGTCGACCTGGGACTCGAAAAGACTGAAGAAGAAACCGGAGGACGACCCGGATTACTGGACAAGTGCAGCCTTGATGACGGAGAGTCGGATCACGTGGATGAAGGCATGGAAGGGCGCAGGTGCTCCCTCTCCCAGAGGCACGCCCGGAAAGTGGGACGGAGTCTACTGGGATGGTTATGCGGGAGAGTTGCGGATCGTTGAGCGGAACGGGAAACTGTATTTCAGTCTCGCGGTGGTGAGAGGGCCGACTTTTCACAGCGGGATTTGTGATGGGCAGGCTGAGGTGAACGGATCAATGGCGCGGTTTTCGGTTAGGTATTCACCGGACGAGGCGCCGATGTGGCTGACCTTCCTGAATAACCGTCGAGGGGATGGGCGAATTGAGGTCATCGGGGAAAATACAGGGTTCTTTCACGGGACGCGTGCTTATTTTGAAGGGCATTACCTCCGGGTGAGGGCTCTCAACGCGAAGGATTTGAAGGAATTGCTCAAAGCAGTGCCTGAGGACAAAACAGGTGAAGAATAGGGGTTGAGAGGTTTCCGGTCGGCGTCAAGCCTCAAGAAGCGGGATAATGCGCTTGCGGTGGGTGGGACGGAGGGCTAGGGACCGGGCAAATGGCAATCCAACGCGCGCTCCTCTCAGTCTCGAACAAGACGGATCTGGTCGATTTTGCGAGAACTCTGCATGAGGAGTTCCAGGTGGAGTTACTCTCGACCGGAGGGACCGCGAAGGCGCTGCGGGAAGCGAATCTGCCTGTGATTGATGTGTCCGACTACACCGAGGCGCCGGAGTTGTTCGAGGGACGGGTCAAGACCCTGCATCCCAAGGTGCACGGCGGACTCCTGCACAAGCGTGATTCCGAGGAGCACCTGCGTCAGGCGAAGGAGAATGGGATTGAGCCGATCGACCTGGTGGTAGTCAACCTCTACCCATTCGAGGAGACCGTTGCGAAGGAGGAGGTGACCATGGAGGAAGCCATCGAGAATATTGATATCGGGGGGCCCTCCATGCTGCGGAGTGCGGCCAAGAATGCCACTTCCGTGACAGTGGTGACCGACCCGGAGGATTACGAACGCGTGCTGGAGGAAATGCGGAGTCACGAGGGAGACACCAGCCTGCGGTTGAGGGAGGAATTGTCGCTCAAGGTCTTCAAGCGCACGGCGGACTACGACACTGCGATCGCGAACTATCTCGGCAAGTGCGACGACAGTACAACGGCATGCTTCTCGACCACGCTGCCTCTGGAGCGGGAGTTGCGTTATGGCGACAATCCACACCAGAAGGCCCGGCTTTACGGTTCCTATGGTGATCACTTCAGCAAACTGCAGGGGAAGGAACTCAGTTACACCAATATCCTGGACATTGAAGCAGCCGCCGATCTCATTCTCGATTTCCGGCGACCGACAGTGGCGATCCTGAAGCACACCAATCCGTGCGGGGTGGGACAGGATGACGAGGATCTCCGGATGGCCTGGCAGAAGGCCTTTGAGACTGACCGGCAGGCTCCCTTCGGTGGCGTGATCGTCTGCAATCGGCCACTCACCGAAAGTCTGGCGCGGGTGATCAGCGAGATTTTCACGGATGTCATCATTGCTCCTGATTTCGAATCGGAAGCGCGGGCAATCCTCCAGAAGAAGAAGAACCTGCGCCTGATGAAGATGCACGAAGCTTATAAGCGGGCGAAAAAGGAGCCGCTCCTGCGCTCAGCTCCCGGTGGGCTGATGGTGATGGATCGGGATCACACTGTCATGGGGCTCGATAAACTGGAGGAGAAGGTGGTCACCGAACGTCCGCCCACCGAGGAGGAATTGCGGGCCATGCGCTTTGCCTGGCGGGTGGTCAAGCATGTGAAGTCGAATGCCATCGTGTTTGCCTCCACCGACAGCACGATTGGGATCGGGGCAGGTCAGATGAGCCGGGTGGATTCCTCGCGCATCGCGGTCTGGAAGGCGGAGGAGGCTGGTTTGCCCCTGAAGGGCAGCGTCATCGCCTCCGATGCGATGTTCCCCTTTGCGGATGGACTGGAAGCGGCCATCAAGGCCGGGGCTACCGCCTGTATTCAACCGGGAGGATCGGTGCGGGATGAAGAGGTCATTACAGCAGCGAACGAGGCGGACCTCTCGATGGTCTTTACTGGACATCGCCACTTCCGTCATTAGGGAGGGAGTCTGGATTTTCAATTCTGGAGGGTTCAGGATCTGTGATTTGAAATGCTGAAACTGGGAGTCAACATAGATCACGTCGGCACGCTGAGGCAGGCCCGCTACGCCACCATGCTCGATTCGCCCAATGCCGAACCGGACATCGTGGCGGCGTCCCTGGCAGCCAGGACGGGCGGGGCGGATTCCATAACCATGCACGTGCGGGGGGATCGGCGGCACGTGCAGGAGGAGGATGTGTTACGGGTGAAGAAAGCCTGCGATCTGCCGATCAACTTTGAGATGGCGAGCACGGCTGAAATGCTGGAGATCGCGCTGAGGCTGGCACCGGATTTCGTGTGCCTGGTTCCCGAGAACCGGCAGGAGATCACGACCGAGGGTGGACTCGATGTGGCGGGGCAGCAGGAGAGCCTGCGCACCACGGTGGCCACTCTCCGGAGGAGGGGGAGCATGGTGAGCATGTTCATTGATCCGGACGAGGAACAGATTCGCGCCTCCGCCGAAATCGAGGCCGAGATGATAGAATTGCATACCGGCTGCTTTGCGAATTCGACCGGAGCGGATCACGTGGGTGAAATCAAGAGACTGGTAGCTGGCGCCCGGCTTGGTCACGAACTGGGATTGCAGGTTAATGCCGGACACGGAATCAACTACCGCAACATCGAGGAACTCTTCCAGGTGCCCCACCTCCTGGAACTCAACATCGGACACAGCATTGTTTGCCGGGCCATCACGACAGGTCTGGAGCAGGCGGTGCGGGAAATGGCGGAAGCCATGAAGGGATATTCCGGGGAGACATGAAGATCTTCGGTATTGGCATCGACGTCATCGAGGTGGAGCGCATCGAGGAGGCGATGGAGGAATTTGGCGATCGATTCCTGGAACGTATTTTCACGACGGAAGAACGTGACTACTGCTTGAAGCAGCAGCGACCTGCGATTCACTTTGCGGCACGCTGGGCGGCCAAGGAGGCGGTCTCCAAGGCCTTTGGGACGGGGATCGGCGAACTGCTGGGGTGGCAGGATATGGAGATCACACGTCTGCACTCAGGGGAACCGCAGATGATCCTGCACGGTCGCGGCCGGGAGTTTGTGGAAGAACGGGGGATTACCCAGGTAAAGATCAGCCTGACGCATGCCAGGAACTATGCCGCAGCCAACGCGGTGGCGATGGGTGAGCAGTGAGATATCTGGCAGATGGTGCCTGAGGTCATGATGTTCGGATCCCCAAGGCGGCGATCAGGAGAGGGCGATCTCGCGCACGTCTTTGATGGTCAGGATCCCGAGCGACCGGGTTATCTCGAGAGTGGGAGCGGGTTCCGCCCTGTCGCAGGCGGCTCCCTGTTTTCGCGGAAGAACCTGAAGAAGGGGTTAAAAGGTGAACCAATCGGTGTCGGCGGGTTGGGGCCGGCAGCAAAACTCTGAATTCTCTATTCCGAGTGACATCGCGTATTGCCTGAAGGGCGAAAGAGACGTATTCATGGGGCATGACAATGCTGGCGAACGACTCGCAAGTGATGAGTAAGACCAAGGAGCTTTGCGCGGTTATTGCGGAGGATCCCGAATACAAGTCTCTCCTGGAAAAGGTGAAGAGCTTCCTTGAAGACGATGCTGCCAAGTTGCAGTTTCAGAATGTCCAGGAGCGCCACCATGAACTGGGCCAGAAGCAGGAGTCCGGGCTGGAATTGAGTGATGGCGAAATGGAGGACTTCGAGGCGGCCCGCATGGCGCTCCTGCAGAATTCAGTGGCCCGCGATTTCATGGATGCGCAGGAGTGTCTGCAGTCTGTCCAGATGGCGATCGGAAAGTATGTGGGGAAGACCCTGGAACTCGGCCGCGTGCCAGTCGAGGAGGATCTCCTCGATCAGGGCGGATGCTGCAGTGAGGGGGAGGGGGGCTGAGGCTGCAGCTAGTGACCGTCCCGGGTGGACGGTGCCAAACGATCCTTCAGGCTGGAAGGCAGACCCTTCAGCCCAACTGAGTTGCCGCGTCCTGGTCGAGGAAGCAGGTGGAGTCCGGGTGCAATTGCAGGTAGGTGGCGGGGACTTGCGGAGTGATTCCCGGTGTGAGGGCGCGCCGGACGATCTCCGCCTTCGACTCACCGAAGGCAAGGAGAGCCACCCGCCGGGCCTCGAGGATGGTTTTAACGCCCATGGTGATGGCACGTCGGGGGACGTTTGCGCCCCCGCCGAAGGCCTCAGCAGCGTCGCCGATGGTCACCTCATTCAATTCGGTCACGTGGGTGGGCAGGTCCGGGGCTGCTCCGGGCTCGTTGAATCCGATATGGCCGTTGCGGCCAATGCCAAGAACCTGGAGGTCAATCCCGCCCGCCTCGGAGATGGCCTTTTCATAACCGGCACAGTATCCTTCCAGTTCTTCGTCGGGAATGCCGCCGTCCGGGATGTGAATGTTTCCGGGTGGGATATCAATATGATCGAAGAGTCTGAGGTGCATGAACTGCCAGTAGCTTTCGGGATGATCCCGTTCGAGGCCCAGGTATTCGTCGAGGTTGAAGGTGATGACGTTGGCGAAGGAGAGTCCCTCCCGGTGGAGACGGGCCAATTCAGCGTAAAGGCGGATGGGAGTGCTGCCGGTGGCGAGGCCCAGCACCACGGTCCGGCCTTCTGAAGCACGGGTGGATACAAGATCGCCGATTTCGGCTGCGAGAGCCTCAGAGGCGGCGTCGGGAGTGGGGAAAATGCGGTGGGCGGGAAGTTGAGGCATGCTGGGGTGGGAACGGTGGGAGGAGTTCACAGATTTTGCCGGCTGGAATCAATATGAACTGTTCTTAACTGCGTCTGGGACTTCTTTACGGTCCGGTCCGGAGCAGGGCGCGAGCGGTGGTGATCATCTGCTCTTCAGAGAGATCGCCCGGAACAGGCGTAAGCCACTTCTCGCGGCGGAACCAGGTGCGCTGGCGTTTCGCATACCGGCGGGTGGCAATCACAATTTCCTCCTCGCAGGTTTTCCGGTCGATTTGCCCGTCCAGGAGGCGTTGCAGCTGCGGGATTCCGATTGCCCGGGAGACGGCGGGACCGAGTGCAGATAGAGCGGCCAGTTCTTCGATCGCACCGTGATCAAGCATGTGAGATGTGCGCCTGCTGATGCGTTTCTCCAGGGTGCCGGAATCCCAGGAGAGCAGGAGGCCGCGAAGTGATTCCGGGGGGGCTTCGAAGGATGTTCGTTGCTCGGAAACAGGACGACCGGTCATCAGGCTGACCTCAAGCGCGCGCTGGACGTAGCGCGGGTTGTTTTGATCAATCCGAGCCGCTTCGATGGGATCGACCTGCTCCAGGCGCCGGTTCAGTTCGGCTAGCGGAAGGGCTTCCAGTTCGGTGCGAAGATCGGGATCAGCGGAGGGCAGATCAGCCGGCTTGTGCGTGAGAAACTTCAGGTAAAGTCCTGAACCTCCCACGATGATGGGCAGTTTTCCCCGGGAGGAGATATCGTCGAGAACGGGAAGTGCGAGTTTGCGATAGAGAGCGGCATCGAGGGAATCAGCGGGATCGGTCACACCATAGAGATGATGGGGTGCCATGCGGCGCTCTTCTTCGCAGGGGGCAGCCGTGATGATCTCAAGGCCCCGGTAGAGTTGCAGGGCGTCCGCATTGACGATCTCGCCATTGAGGGACCGTGCCAGGGCCAGGGCATGGGAGGATTTTCCGGAGGCCGTCGGTCCGCACAGGTAGAGAGGGTGGAAGGGGGTGTTCAGAATCAGGATCCGTTGTTTTCCGGCGGAGAGATACTCTGCGCTCTCCGCTCAGGGGGCCAGACCATAAAAATCCCCGTGAGCCGGAGCCCACGGGGATGAAGGTAGGGAAAACGAAACTACTGGTCGTCGGAATCAGCCAGGCCCTGCGACTTGGCGCCGCTCACGATCATCTTGCGTCCCATGAAGGGTTGATCGTGCAGGACTTCAACAGCGCGCTTGGCTTCATCAATGGTCGCCATCTCGATAAACCCGTAGCCCTTGGATTTATGGGTGTTGCGATTGTAGACGATCTCGATGCCGCGCACTGACCCCACTCCCTTGAAGAGTTCCTCCAGTTCATACTCGGCGGCGTCATATGAGAGGTTGCCGAGGTAGAGTCGGGTGGAATCGACGGGTTTGGGCGTGGGTGCCTCCCGGTTTTCGTTCGCGGTCTTTGCAACGCGCGTTCCGGACTTGGGAGCCTTACGGGGTTCCTTTCTGGTTTCCTTGGTTGCGGGGTCGTTGTTGCGTTTGCGTGGTGGGCGGACGGTTTCCTTGTAGAGGCCGATGGCCTTCAGGATCTTCTGCCACCAGGTCAGCGAAACACGGGGTGGTCCCCGGCGAGGACGGCGGCCACCGGAGCGGCGACCGCTGGAATGTTGCCCGCCGCCGGCTCCGTCACTGCGGGACCGGTTGTGATTTCGATTGCGGTTTCTATTTCTATTTCTATTTCTATTACGGTGATTGCCGGAGCTTCCTCCGGAATCTGATCGCCGTGATTGAGTCGAAGAATCGGACATGTATTTTGTTTCGGTTCGGGTTCGCGCGGGAACGCGACAGGCGTATCGATGGCATCCTGCGGACTCTCAAGATACTCAATTAGAGGGGACAGAACTGGCGTTGGTAGCGTCATTCGATTAGATCGCTGTCCCTGAGTTCGATTGAGTCTAGTAATAAATCCGCTCGCTTGGCGTGTTACTGGTAGCGTTCCCGCAAGGAAGGGCCGGTTGGCCCGAGAGGTGGGCAGTCGCTTGGTTGAGCGGGCGACTGGTCCGGAGTTCCCATCAGGTGTCAGGGCGGAGCCGATAAGACTGCCGTCCGGGAATCGAGTGCCAAGCATGCGCATCGAAGATTTCTCCGTGTCGGGAAGAAAACTACCCGGGAGGTCTGCCCACGGCAAGGGAAATGCCGGAAGTCCCGCCCCTGCGGGGATTGGGGGTTGTGGTGGGTAGGGTTGGGGGGCTATATTTCCCGGGAAATCTGCGTATTGTTTCCAGTGACAAATTGTCTCCCTGTCCGTCTGATCCTTTCCTTTCTTCTTGTTTTGGGCACCATGGCCACCCTTGCCGGAGAGGCCTACTTTGTGGTGGAGGCCAATTCCGGCCGGATTCTCCTGGCCCAGGCGGCTTTGGATAAGAAGCCAGTAGCAAGCCTGACCAAGGTGGCTACCGCAATGATCGTTCTGGATTGGGCCAAGATCACCAGGGCCGATCTGGGAACGGAGATGGTTGTGCCGCCCTCAGTTGCCAGTCTGGCAGGCTCGAATCCAATGGGCCTGTTTCCGGGTGACCGTATTTCTCTGCGGAATGCGCTCTATTCTGCGCTCCTGGGATCGGACAACTCAGCGGCCCAGTCGCTTGCCCACCACGTGGGCTACGACCTCCTGCAGGCCCGGGGCCGAACGGGAGATCCGGTGAAGGCCTTTGTGACGGAGATGAACACCCTGGCCAAGGAACTGGGCATGAAAAGGACCAGGTTTGTTAACCCGCATGGGCTTAATCTATCCAGGAGGCGAGGCTACTCGACCGCCACGGACATGGCACGGCTCTGCATTTATGCCATGCGGGAACCCGGATTCGCCTTCTTTGTGAAACAGAAAAGCCGCAATCTGAGTTTTCAGCACGAGGGCACTACCAGAGGATTCAAGGTGCAGAACACCAACAAGCTGCTGGGACAGCAGAATATCAATGGAATCAAGACCGGAATGACCAGGCTGGCAGGGCAGTGTCTGGCCACCAGTTCCGAACTGAAGCCTGTGGTCGAAAAGTTACCGGACGGCGCAACCCGGCTCACCCCGCGCCGCCTTATCTGCGTGGTAATTGGCAGTCAGGACCGCTTTGGGCGGACCCAGAGTCTCGTCCAGCAGGGCTGGGCTCTTTACGAGCAGTGGGTGAATGGGGGAGCGCTCACCAGGGATGTCGTTCGCGAAAGACTGGTAGTGCCTGACCCGCGGCCGTAATCCGGTGGGTCGATCCGGGGTAGTCCTGTCTTTCAGACAGCAGGGGTGCCGGGGATGGCGGTGAACGACTCAAGTCGGATCGGGGGGAGGAAGTATCCGGTGATGAAGCGCAGTCTCTGGGGGAGTTTGTTCAGGGGCGATCGGTCCCGGAGGGCAGGATGATCTTTTCGAGGGCCTCCTGCAGGGAGGCGAGTGCATCGATCCGGTTCAGTTTCCCGCCGCCTTCGGGAGTCTGGACGTAAAAGGTGTCCAGGGCGGCTCCTTTTTCGGTGCTGATCCGGGCGTGGATGGTATCGAGACCGTGTTGGTTGATGGTGTAGAGGAGGTCGTGGAGGAGTCCGATGCGGTCGATGGCCTGGATCTCGATCACGGTGGTGTTGGGATCGCTTTCGTTGTCGATGTAGGCGCGGACTGGAAAGGGGATGGCGTCGTCGTTGTTTCCGCGGAGAAAGTTGTTCTTGGCCTCAAGATAGCTGGTCGGATCGTAGTGATCTTCCTGGCTGATCTCATAGAGGGTCATCACCACGCTCATTTGCCGGTAGGTGTTCCTCACCGCCTGCATGTCGGTGGTGCAGACCCGGAAGATGTCGAGCGCCACCCCGTCTGCACGGGTGTAGATATCCGCAGAGAGGATGTTGATTTCGTGGGCAGCCAGGGAACAGCAGATCTTCTCGAGGAGAAGGTGGCGGTCGTGGGTCACCACGGTGAGTTCGGTGTAACCCTGGTCGGGATACTCGAGCCACTGCACGGCGGACTCGAAAGGAGTGTCCGGGCGTCGGCGTCGGCGATCGAAGTATTGCCAGATGGCGCGGATGTGGATCCCCACACTCAGAGCATCGCGGTAGCGGAAGTAGCGTTTTGGCATCTGCTGGAAATGCTCGTCCGTGATTTCGGCGTAGCGCTTGTGCAGATCGCTCCGGACCTTCTTCCGAAGATTCTCGAGCTTGCTGCGGAATTCCGCATCGTAGGCCCCGTATCCCTTCTTGAGGACAGCCCGGGCAGATCTGTAGAGTTGCACGATAAGGGCTTCCTTCCAAGGGCTCCAGGCTTCCTCGTTGGTGCCATTGGAGTCTGCGTAGGTGAAGAGCAACAGGGCATCCATGAATCGCCGATTCTTCATGAGGTCGGCGAACTCCGCCACTACATCGGGATCATCGATGTTTCGCTTGGTGGCGAAACGCCAGAGGGTGAGATGGTGGTCGACCAGAAACATGATGAGTTGTCGACGGCCGTGACTTATCTGGAGCCGTCTGCAGACCTTGTTGGCCAGGATCTGGGAGCCGTCGATATGCTCCCGGACGTTCTCTGCCCTCCCGGAGTCGTGCAATAGCACGGCAAGGTAAAGTGCGTAGGGGTCCTCTATATCGATGAGCAGTTGCCGGTAACGATCGACTGCGGGGTCGTCGGATTCGATGAGGGCGTCGAGTTGATCGATGCAGCGCAGGGTGTGCTCATCGGCAGTATAGCGGTGAAAGAACTCGTGTTGGACGAGGCATTCCAGGGCGCCGAACTCGGGGAAGTAACGGCCCAGCACCCCACAACGGTGCATGAGTCGGAGAGTGCGCGCGACTTGTCCCTTTTTTTCCAGGATCGTCCGGAAGGTGCGGCGGTTTTCCCGGTTGTAGTTGAAGGCCTTGTCGATCTTGTCCCAGTTGGCCTTGATGAGTTTGCGCAGGGGCGGGGAGGGGCGG